>Ga0206130_10000084_pt1 | contig 148948 bp, 134 predicted proteins | sample Helgoland_Spring_9_FD_148637 | JGI IMG/M metagenome (GOLD analysis project Ga0206130, IMG submission 148637) | Pelagic subsurface seawater microbial communities from Kabeltonne, Helgoland, North Sea - Helgoland_Spring_Bloom_20160512_1 | ecosystem: Environmental > Aquatic > Marine > Epipelagic...
TAATCTCTGTTCAAACTCAGAATCAGGAATTAGAGTATATTGGGCTAAAAGCGAGTTTACACAAAATATAAAAATAATTATTAATGTTATTTTTTTCATTTTTTTGTTGTTGCTTCTGTTTGGGCGAATAAACCAAGAGTGGAGATTGCCAATACTGTTAGTGTTAAAATCGTTTTTTTCATTGTTCTATTTTTTATTTTTAATTATTTACAACGGTCTCGTATATGAAACGTAGCGTGTAAATAGACGCTGACCTTTCGGATTATACACAAGCCGAATTTTTATGTTTTGTTTTTATCTTTTCTATTTTAAAAGCCAAATTTAAAAATTTGGCGACTTTGCAAATACACACACCTTTCGGAAAGCCTATTTTAGCTATGTTTTATATACATTGTTGTAAGTAGTGCTTTCCGCTCACTTGCTCAATTTCAGTATCCGAAACGCTCCTTGAATTACCAATACAAAAACAATTGTTCCAATAATCAAATCAGGTTTGTTAGAACTCAAATAATTAACTAAAATTCCTGCAATAATTACTCCTAAATTAATAATTACATCATTAGAGGTGAAAATCATACTAGCTTTCATATGTGCCTCTTCTTTGCTTTTTGATTTTTGTAAAATGTAAAGACAAATTCCGTTTGCTACAAGAGCAAAAATTGAAACGATAATCATTGTTGAAAAATCGGGAAGTTTCTCGTCTCCGAAAAACCGTATTAAAACTTCCACAAATCCGATAATTGCGAGTGTAATTTGAAAATATCCAGCAATTTTTGCAATCCGCTTTTTCTTAATCAACGTTCCGCCAACCGCAAACAAGCTAATTCCATAAACGAAACTGTCGGCAAGCATATCCAAACTATCGGCAACAAGTCCCATAGATTTTGAGATAATTCCTGTTGTCATTTCGATGATGAAAAATGCAAAATTGATTGCAAGTACAGACCAAAGTAGCTTTTTTTGGTTTGCGTTTTCTTTAAATTCCGTTTGGTCGGTTTGTTCAGTCGATATTTTTTTTCCGCCTAAATTCAGTTCGATAACAGACTTTTCGATTATGTCCATTTCTCCGCTGTGAAAAACGGTCAATTTTCGGTTAGGAATATCAAAGTCCAAATTCGCAATACTTGAAATTCCGTCCAATTTCATTCGGATTAGATTTTCCTCCGATGGACAGTCCATTTTGGTAATTTCAAATATTGTTTTATTCACTTGGTTTCTTGGTTTTTTAGCATTACTTACAACTTGTTATATCATTAGTTTTATGCACGTTTATCGGCTAATATTATCTGATAACAATTGGTTTTGTTGTTTTTTATCGGTTTCAGATAAAGCTATAAAAACCGTATCTAAAGGACTCTGTATTTGTAATAAATCCTTCTTTGCTACATGAGTGTAAATCATCGTAGTTTCTGGTTTGCTATGCCCTAGTAAATCTTGAACATAACGCAATCCAACTCCATTTTCAATTAAATGCGTTGCATAACTATGCCGCAATGTGTGCGGTGTTACATGTTTGCCAATATTAGCACGCTTACAAGATTGTTTTAAAAAATTACGAATACTCCCAGCTGTATATTTTCTATAATTTGGGCCTTCAATAAAATAGTTTCTGGGCCTGTAAGTCATATAATAATTCTTGTATAAAGGTATAAAACTTTCTGCTAATACCACAACACGATCTTTCCTTCCTTTGGCATTTTTAATATGCAATTGCCGTCGGTCTACATCAATATCTTTCAATTCTAAATTTATCACCTCACTTATTCGCAAACCTGCCGAATATAATATGGCTAGGATTGTTCTGTGCTTTAGGTTTTTAGTGGCTCGCAATAAATCAACAACTTCTTCTTTACTTAAAACTGTGGGTAAATACCTAGAGCTAGAGGGTCTTGGTAGTTCTTCCACTTCCAATTTAGTATCTGGTAAAAAACGACCAAAATGTTTTATAGCACTTACCAGTTGTCGGTGAGTACTTATAGCATATTTTTTATAAACGACTTGTTGTTCGACAAATAACCGTACATCGGTATTATTGATTTCATCCAACGATTTATCTCCAATAAATTCTACAAAATCTGCTACAAAAGTAAAATACACCCTTATGGTATTTTCACTCAAACGCAAGCCACGTAAGTAACGTACGAATGCTCTAATAAGCTCTTTTTTTTCATCACTAATCCTTCTTGGTGTTCGTTTTGTAAAAGCTTTCTTTTTAGTTTTAATTGAAGTTTTTAAATTTGAATAATCAACATAAATACCTCGTTCATTTAATTGAGTATATAATCGATGCAGGCTTAATTTATTTTTTGAAACATAAAATGTTTTTCTACGAGCACTCCAAGCAATCTCTTTAATGCTTTTAATAAGTTCTTTTAATGGTGTATTAAACTTAAATTCAACTCCAAAACAAGGATGACCCTGATGTTCAAATTCAGTTAATTTAACATGATAAAAATTCTTACCCATAAACAGATGTTTATTAATAATTATAAATAACAACAAATAATTAATAGGGGAGGAAGTCTAAAGATAATTAAAATTATAATATATCCATCAATTACAAATCAATAATGCTTCACTATATAATCCTTCATAATAGTTATATCTTCTTTTGAAGTTAAATCAGGGACATGCTCTGCAAATGGAATTCCTTTTATGAAAAAACTAGACTCGTCTATCATATTTAAGACTGCAGTAGGGAGTTCTTTTTCATTTCGGATGGGATCGATGGGGCAATTTTTTAAAAAAGAATAAATTTCAGCCCCCGTAAATTTAAATACATTCATACTAACCCTAAATTTACCTTCTGCATCCTTATAGTCATTTATTTTTTCTTTGGAAGGCTTTTCAATAATAGCTTTCAATTGAGAATTTTCATCGACCAAGGTCAATGCAAAGCGTTCTATTTTTTCCATCGGAAAGAGCAAAGCATCCCGATCATAATTAATAAAAGCGTTTGCGTCTTTGCAGGTTAACAATGCTTGCAATGCTGCTACCGAGTATAAATTATCGCTATTGCATACGGTAAATGCTTCATGTTGCAATTCTGGAAATTGCGTTAAGGCTTGAAACAGCGCATCTGCAGTTCCAAAAGGTTTTACTCTATCTTTTGGCACGTATTGGGTCGCATAAGAAATAGATAGCCCATTAAAAGAGTTGTTTTTTTGTTTTTCTCCATAATAGGTTTTAAACAAGGCACTTTTTTCACTAATAATGATAAGTATATTTTCATAGCCTGCTTTTTCAGCATTTAATAATAAGAAATCTAGTATTGGTCGGTTGTTTTTTCCAAAACCCAGTAACGCTTTACTTCTGGTATTGGCATTGATCACCTCTTCTTCGGAAAGGTTTTCGGTTCCTAAAGATTTCTTCATCCTGGAGGAAGCTCCTGCTGCTAATATCACTAAGTTTTTAGACATCTATTATCATTTCAGTTCCTTTTGCTACACAAACTGGATAGGCATCTTTTGCTCCAGCTTTTTTAATGGCAATGCTTATTTTGTCTTGTAAATGAATAGGGCATAAGGCTACAATACATCCGCCGCCGCCAGAGCCAATAATTTTTGCTCCATAGGCACCTGCATCGATCGCTGCATCAACCATAGCGTCTATTTTTGGAACCGTTAGTCTTAAATCATCCCGCAATATGCGGTGATGCTGATTTATTAAGTCGCCAATTAGCGGGTAATTGAGTGTTTTGTCTTTTAATGCCCTAAGCGCTTTTTTAGTAATGGTATGGTTTTGTATAGCTGCATAGAAGTAGGGTTTTAAAGCATTTGGCAATAACGCTTTATAGTTGTCATAGTCTTTTAAACTGGCTTTTTCAAGTATAAATTTAGCTTCTTTATCCTGGATGATTTGTATCGCTTTGATAGCATTTGTTTGTGAACTTCTTAATAAACCAATGGTATCTTTTGCAATTCCAGATTCACCCAATACCATTCCATTTAATTTTTCACCAATAAGCTCATAATTAAAACGATTTCCTGTTTCTATAAAAACAATGTTGCCAATACCAATGGTATATTGATCCATTTTTCCGCCTGGCGAATGGTGTTCTAAAACCTCGGCTTCGTAGGCCAATTGAGAAATAAATTCAGGAGTAATTTCTCGATCGCAACCAAAGGTTTTTAATAAAAAATGAACCCACGCAACTACAATTGCAGAAGAACTTGAAACTCCTGCGTTTACTGGAATATTGCCTTGAACGGTTATGGAGTAGCCCATATTTGGAATACAGCCATATTTTCTAAGTCTTCGCAATGTGGAAGCAAAAAAATCACCGGCTCGAAGGTTCTCAAAATTTTCATATATAGAAAAGCTTCTTTTGGAGTTAATATCGGGTAAGTTGAAAATAAATTCCTTTTTCGTATTGGGTTCTCCAATAAGAATAATCTGTCTATTTATAGCACAAGCAATTACCGGAAGTCCCAAATAATCTTGATGGTCACCAAACAAACAAATTCTAGCTGGAGCTAAAACGTGTATGGTTTTTAGGTTATTTATAGCTATTGCCATTAGATTAATCTATATCAAATGCTAATTAGTAAGTATCCTTCATCCATTGGTAAGGCTTTCTTTTTACCCAATCTCCTCGGGTAAAATCTGGAAAATCTTGTGGTTCTCCATTGTTTGCGATAGAAACTTCAGACAATGGAGTAATGGCACTCCAAGCTGCAGCATCATAAGCATCTAAGGGTGGTGCTATATTTTGTTTTGCAGATTCTACAAATGCATTAATCACAAAAAAGTCCATTCCTCCATGACCAGCACCTTCGGCATGCGTTCCAAATTTTTTCCAAAGTGGATGGTCATATGCTTCTAACCATTTAGTGGCATCATCCCATCGATGTGGTTTTTCAGCTTCCCCTTCAATATAAATTCGATTGCCATCTACTTCCCATAGACCTTCACTTCCTTGAACTCTAAAACCAAGAGAGTAGGGACGGGGGGAGTTACAGTCGTGCGTTACAATAATGGTTTCTCCATTAGCAGTATCAATTGTTGAGGTGATGATATCTCCTTGTTTAAATTTAAGTTTTGTATTGGGATGGTCTTTTCCGCCAACATCTTTAATGTATTTATTCAACCCAATACCTTTTGTAGCGTGAGAAGTCATCGATACAAAACGGTTACCTCTATTGATATCACACATTACCGCAATAGGCCCAATTCCATGAGTAGGGTACACATCGGCATTTCGTAAAAGAGAATGTTGGGTACGCCAGGCAGATTCCGATATTCCTTTTTTACCAAATTCAGCTCCTTTTCCATAAGCTGTTTTACCGTCATTAAATTTTACAAATCTTAAGTCATGTTGATACCCACATCTAAAATGCAGTAATTCTCCATATACATTTTGTTTTACCATATTTAATACCGCTAAAATATCCCTTCGGTAACATACATTTTCCAAAATCATTAAATGAGAACCTGTCTCTTCATGGACATTTACCAGGTCCCAGCATTCTTCCATGGTATTGGCAGCAGATACTTCCAGTCCCGTATACTTTCCTGCTTTCATAGAATCCTTAGCCATTTTTGTATGCCATAACCAAGGAGTTGAAATGATGACAGCATCAATGTCTTTAAGTGCTAAAAGATTTCTATAATCATAATTGTATTTTCCAAAAACCTTTGCTTTTTTTTGTCCTTTTCCTGTAATTAAATCTTGAGCAAGAGAAATTCTTTTTGGATCGATATCACAAATGGCAATAATGTTACAATCATCTCTAAATAATAAATTATTTAAGTGATTGGTGCCTCTTAGACCAACACCGATGAGTCCAATATTTAATTTTTCTTTTTTGGCATTCGTAGTTCCAAATGTTAACTGTGGCGCTAAAGCAATTCCTACTCCTAAAGCAGCAGTTTTCTTTACAAAATTTCTTCGTGTACTCATCGTTTGTAGTTTTTGTTTTTATGAAAGTTCACATTGATAAATTTAAAATAATTATAACAAAATAGTAAGTTTTAAAGTTAAAATATGACTAAGTAAAGTCAAGCGAAGTATTTCAGTTCCTCTTCAGTTATTGTTGCATTTTGTGAAGTTAAATAAAATAAGCTTATTTATAGCTACGCAAGTCTTTTTATCACAAAATATAATCAAACAATACAAGGCTTTTTCTGATCGATAATGTTTATTTTGCCACTAATAATTTTAAAATAAGGCAATGAAGTATTTACAAAAACACTGGAGTTCCTTATTATTTGTTTTTTTTATTATTTTGATGATCATACCAACAACTAGAATGCCAATACAAGTGGTTTTACTAAGAACAATTTCGTTGAGCCCTTCAGAAATTAAAAAAGAAGATAGAACTGCTTTAATAGACTATGATTGGAAGTTATCAGATCTCAAATCGAATACTGTAAACCTAAGTGAATCAAAAGGAAAAGTGATGTTTATAAACTTTTGGGCAACGTGGTGTCCGCCCTGTGTTGCGGAAATGCCTGAGTTTCAAGAATTATTCGATGTTTATAAAAATAAAATTGATTTTTATTTTGTTACTACTGATCAAACCGAAAAAATTAATTTATTCCTAGGTAAAAAAGGCCATGATTTACCAGTTTTTAGACCCTTAGAAGAACCACCTAATTTGCTAGGATATGCGTCTTTACCAACTACTTATTTAATATCAAAAAAAGGAGAAATCATCATGCGAAAAGTAGGAGCTGCTAGTTGGAATAGCGATAAAGTTCATCAAACTATCAATGATTTATTAGCGGAATAATTAATGGACTATTTTATCTAAACTTTCAGCTAATTTTATGGTTTATTTTATAAATAAAATGCTTTAAACCATTTTTTGTTTATTTTTTATTGAAATAGCTAAACTCAATAATACCAATAATAAAATCAGAAACTTAAGATGAATTGTTCTTGTTTGTATTGCTATTTGCTAAAATCGTTACATTTGTAACCGTTTAAAAATAAATTATAAATGACATGAGTGTACCAGAAAAAAAATTTTTATCAGATATAGAAATTGCACAAGCTAATTCTATGAAGCATATTAGAGATATAGCTAGTAAACTTCATATCACTGAAGACGATTTAGAAATGTATGGTAAGTATAAAGCAAAGCTTCCTATAAAGTTAATAGATGAAGCTAAAGTTGAAAAAAGTAATTTAATTTTGGTTACCGCTTTAACACCAACTCCCGCAGGAGAAGGTAAAACAACAGTTTCTATTGGATTAACGGAAGGCTTAAATAAAATAGGAAAAAAAGCCATCGTGGTTTTAAGAGAGCCGTCTTTAGGTCCTGTATTCGGGATTAAAGGTGGGGCAGCTGGTGGTGGGTATTCTCAAGTAGTACCAATGGAAGATATTAATCTTCATTTTACGGGAGATTTTTCAGCTATTGAAAAAGCTAATAATTTATTATCTGCACTGCTAGATAATAACCTTCAATCTCGAACTAGAAGCTTAGGAATAGACCCTAGAACCATTGCTTGGAAACGCGTAATGGATATGAATGATAGGGCTTTACGTGATATAACAATTGGCTTGGGTGGAACTGCTAATGGTATTCCAAGACAGGATGGGTTTAATATTACTCCAGCTTCTGAAGTGATGGCAATACTTTGTATGGCAAAAGATTTTTCAGATTTAAAGGATCGATTGGGTAATATTTATGTAGGCCAAACTTTTGATAGAAAGCCTGTTTATGCAAGAGATTTAAAAGCAGAAAATGCAATGGCTATTTTACTAAAAGATGCTATTAATCCTAATTTAGTTCAAACTTTAGAAGGGAACCCAGCGATTATTCATGGAGGTCCTTTTGCTAATATCGCCCAAGGAACCAATACTATTCTTGCCACTAAAATGGGAATGACCTTGTGTGATTACGTAGTTACAGAAGCAGGGTTTGGAGCAGATTTAGGCGCTGAAAAATTCTTGGATATTAAATGTGTATCGGGAGGTTTAAAACCTAAAGCAGTGGTATTAGTTGCTACAATTAGAGCATTACGTCATCATGGAGGTGCAACCAAAGAACAGTACAATGATGCAAATGTAACGCGTGTTGAAAAAGGTTTTGTTAACCTTGAAAAACATATCGAGAATATGAAGAAATTTGGATTAAATCCTGTAGTAGCTATTAACTCCTTTTTTACAGATAGTGATGAAGAAGTTGCTCTGGTTAAAGAGAAATGCAAGACTATGGGTGTAAGCGCTATAGTTTCTAAAGGATTTGCTGATGGAGGAGAAGGAACCAAAGAATTAGCGACTGCTGTGGTAAATGAAATCGAAAATGGAAATAATAACTTCAAACAATTGTACGATTGGAATGCACCTGTAAAAGAAAAAATAGCAACTATTGCTAAAGAAATTTATGGGGCAGATGGAGTAGAATATTCTAAAAAAGCGTTAATACAACTTGGTAAAATTGAAAATTTAGGATTGGATAAGTTAGCAATTTGTATGGCTAAAACACAAAAATCTTTTTCTGATAATGATAGGCTAACGGGGCGTCCAACAGGATTTAAGGTAACTGTAAGAGAATTTGAATTTGCATCAGGAGCAGGCTTTGTCATTCCAATATTAGGGAATATGATGCGCATGCCTGGATTACCAGCGATACCAGCATCTGAAGGAATGTCAATTGATAATAATGGGAAAATATCTGGCTTATCGTAAAATTAAATTTCACCAATAAAAACACACAATATTGTTCAATAATTTCTGGAACTTTTCTATTGATGTAATTTTGTTAATAAAATCACTATAATTAATAATAAACAACGCTTTTAAATAATAAATGAACATAACATTTGTTATTTTTGCAATCTAAAAAATCAACTCCGAATGATTCGGGAAAATAGCATACTATGAATTTACACGAATATCAAGGAAAAGAAATGTTAAACAGTTTTGGTGTTGAAATACAACGAGGAATTGTTGCGCAAACTCCTGCTGAAGCTATAGCTGCAGCAAAAAAATTAACAGAAGATACTGGTACTGGATGGCACGTTATAAAAGCACAAATTCACGCGGGTGGGCGTGGAAAAGGTGGTGGTGTTAAACTAGCTAAAAACTTAGATGAGGTTTCTCAAATTGCAGGTGAAATAATTGGAATGCATTTAATAACACCACAAACAAGTGCCGAAGGTAAATTAGTAAGTCAAGTATTAGTTACTGAAGATGTATATTACCCTGGAGAATCTGAGCCAAGTGAATTTTACATTAGTGTACTCATGAATAGAGCTACAGGTAGAAATATGATTATGTATTCTACTGAAGGAGGTATGGATATTGAAGCCGTTGCTGAAAATACACCACATCTTATTTTTAATGAAGAAATTGATCCTACCATGGGATTACTTCCATTTCAAGCAAGAAAAATAGCTTTCAATTTAGGTTTAAGTGGAAAGGCTTTTAAAGAAATGACAAAATTTGTTTCTGCTCTGTATACGGCTTATGTAGCATCTGACTCCTCTTTATTTGAAATTAACCCTGTTTTAAAAACAAGTGACGATCGTGTTATTGCTGTAGATGCTAAAGTATCTATAGACGATAATGCACTGTTTCGCCATAAAGACTATGAAGCTCTGAGAGATATAAGAGAAGAGAATTCAGTTGAGGTAGAGGCGAAAGCTGTTGGATTAAGTTATGTAGATTTAGATGGTAATGTAGGTTGCATGGTAAATGGAGCAGGATTGGCAATGGCTACTATGGATTTAATAAAGCAAGCTGGTGGAGAACCTGCTAACTTTCTAGATGTTGGAGGTACTGCTGATGCAGAACGTGTAGAAATTGCATTTAATTTGATTTTAAAAGATCCAAGTGTAAAAGCAATATTAGTTAATATCTTTGGAGGCATCGTTCGTTGTGATCGAGTTGCTCAAGGAATTATAGATGCCTATAAAAGTATAGGGACTATTAATATACCAATCATTGTTCGTTTAGAAGGGACAAATGCAGATATTGCTAAAAAATTAATTGACGAAAGTGGTTTAGATGTTCACAGTGTTATTGAATTTCAAGAAGCTGCTGATAAAGTTCAAGAATTATTAGCATAGTTTTAACTAACTACATCATAAAATAATTTAGAAAGCCACGTATTGCTGAATCGGTACGTGGATTTTTATGAAAATTAGTTTCCTCTTTGTTTTTCTGAAATATTTAAGGAAGCTCCTAAGGAATTTTTTAAGTCTGTTAATTCCTTTTCTGTTAAATCACGCCATTCTCCTATTCCTAAATTCTTCAAATGAATATTCATTATTCTCAAGCGTTTCAAACTAACTACTTCATATCCCAAATGTTCACACATTCGGCGTATTTGTCGGTTTAAACCTTGAATTAAAGTAATTTTAAATACATAACGGCCTACTTTTTCAACAACACATTTTTTAGTAACGGTATCTAAAATTGGAACGCCAGTACTCATTCTTTTTAAAAACTCATCTGTAATTCTGCGATCAACTTTAACGATGTATTCTTTTTCATGTTCATTTCCTGCTCTTAAAATTTTATTCACGATATCACCATCATTAGTCATTAACAATAAACCCTCACTCGGTTTATCTAATCTCCCAATGTGGAAAATACGTTCTTTATGCTTAATGAAGTCAACGACATTACCTTCAATTCTTTTATCTGTAGTACAAGTGATTCCAACAGGTTTGTTTAATGCGATGTAAACAAGTTCCTCGTTTTTTATAATAGGTTGATTATTTATTTTAATGGTATCGGTTGGCATAGCACGATCTCCTAGCTTAGCAATTTTATCATTTACGGAAACAAGTCCTTGTTCTATATGTTTATCTGCTTGCCGCCTAGAACAAAAACCACTATCGCTAATTGCCTTATTTAATCTTTTAGAATCTGGATGATGAGCCATGGTTTATTTTTTTAATACTTCTAATTCTTTTTGGAAACGTTTAATAGCGTCTCTCATTTTTGCAGCTGCCATAAAATCTAATTCTTTTGCAGCTTTCTCCATAGCCTTTCTAGTTGCTCTAATTTTCTTTTCAAGCTGAGGTTTTGTTAAATATTCATTTTCAGATTCTGTAGCTAAATTATCAAAATGATCAAAGGTATAAGCATCTTTCTTTGATTTTGTTAGTGCATTTACTAATGATTTTTTAATAGCTGTAGGTGTAATATTATGTTCGGTATTATAAGCTATTTGTTTTTTACGGCGATAATCTGTAGCATCCATAGTAACTTGCATACTTTTTGTGATTTTATCAGCATATAAAATAGCTTTTCCATTTAAATTACGTGCTGCCCTTCCTACCGTTTGTGTCAATGATCTTGCTGAACGTAAAAAACCTTCTTTATCGGCATCTAAGATGGCGACTAAGGATACCTCAGGTAAATCTAGTCCTTCTCTTAATAAATTAACACCCACCAGCACATCAAATATACCCAAACGCAAGTCTTGCATAATTTCAACACGTTCTAAGGTATCTACATCACTATGTATATACCTGCATCTTATATCAATTCTTGACATATACTTGGTAAGTTCTTCCGCCATTCTTTTGGTAAGGGTTGTAACCAAAACCCGTTCATCCTTTTCAACTCTTAATTGAATTTCTTCTAATAAATCATCTATCTGGTTCAAGCTGGGACGTACTTCAATTGGTGGGTCCAATAGACCTGTTGGTCGTATTATTTGTTCTACATATACACCCCCGCTTTTCTCTAATTCATAATCTGCTGGGGTTGCACTTATATAGATTACTTGATTTTGCATACTTACATACTCATCAAATTTTAAAGGGCGATTGTCCATAGCAGCAGGTAATCTAAAACCATATTCAACCAAGTTTTCTTTTCTAGATCGATCTCCGCCATACATAGCAGATACTTGTGGAATGGACACATGACTTTCATCTACAATCATTAAATAATCGTCTGGAAAAAAATCGATAAGGCAAAATGGTCTAGTACCTGGTAATCGTTTGTCAAGATACCTTGAATAATTTTCTATCCCACTACAATAGCCTAATTCTCGAATCATTTCCAAATCAAAATTGGTGCGTTCTTCTAATCTTTTTGCTTCTAGATGTTTGCCTATTTCTCTAAAATAAGCAAGTTGTTTTGTTAAGTCATCTTGAATATCAATGATAGCTTCTTGCAGTATATCTGGAGATGTTACAAACATATTGGCAGGATAGATATTTAGGGATTCATATTTTTCAATGACCTCGTTGGTTTGAGCATCAAACACTTCAATTTCCTCAATTTCATCACCAAAAAAGTGAATTCTAAAAGCATCATCTGCATAACTTGGATACACATCCACGGTATCTCCTTTAATTCGAAAATTTCCATGTTGGAAATCAGCTTCCGTTCTTGAGTACAAACTTTGGACTAAATTGTGAAGTAATTTAGTGCGAGAAATAATTTGTCCTTTTTGAAGCTTAATAATATTTTTTTGAAATTCAGTAGGGTTACCAATACCATACAGACAAGAAACTGAAGCAATGACTATAATATCACGCCTTCCTGAAAGTAAGGAAGAAGTCGTACTCAATCGCATTTTTTCAATCTCTTCATTTATAGAGAGGTCTTTTTCAATATACAAGCCCGATGATGGTATATAAGCTTCTGGCTGATAATAATCATAATAAGAAACAAAATATTCTACAGCATTTTCAGGAAAAAACAGTTTAAACTCAGAGTATAATTGTGCAGCTAGTGTTTTATTATGAGCTAGTATTAGGGTTGGTTTTTCAACTTGTTTAATAACATTTGCAATGGAAAAAGTTTTACCACTACCGGTTACTCCTAAAAGTGTCTGGTGCAATTCTCCAGAATTAATTCCTGCAACCAATTGCTTTATAGCTTGAGGTTGATCTCCAGTTGGTTTGAAATCGGAAACAATATTAAATTTCATAAAAAATGCTAATAAATTACAAAACTACGGAATTGGTATTCTATAAATATATATTTATCAGAAACAATTTTTATGCTTTATGCTCCTTATTAAAGTATACCAAATAATAATACATTTGCTTTTCTTCATCCCAACCTTTTTCTACAAATTTATCTGCGTTATCTGAATTTATAAAATCTAATTTTATTTGAATATTGGTATCTAAATTAATTATATTTTTAATCTTTTTACGAGCAGCAGTTACCGCAGTATTTGCAATGGGAAATTCCGTCAGGTCTTCTATTTTATATTTTGGAGCTTGTTCCGTTTTATAATGTTTAAATTCGGGTACCAAGTCTGGATTGTTAATTACTTCATTGATAAACTGAGATTCTTGAAAAGCATCATTTTTTGCAAAATGATTAACTGCTCGATTCATAAAAAGCACTTCTTCTTTTTTGTCTTCAGCTGGAAGTACTACATCCTTAGCAAAATCCTGACAAAATTTTAAATATTTTTTGGTATGAAAGTTATCATCTTCTAGGGCATTAACTCCTAAAAAGGATTCCAACCAATAACGAGTGTCATAACGATTGCTATCTATTGATAAAATTTTATAACCGTCTTCTTTTTTTATATTAAAAATTAAACAGCCTTTATCTAGCTTATTGAGATTCACACCATGCTCTAGCTTTATATCTAACTGATTTTTATTTTCTGAAAACTGAAGAAAATCTTGTTTGATTTCTGATTTAAAAATTCCAATAGCATCTACTTTTTCATTATCAATTTGGATATTCTCAAAGTGAACGATATAAACTTCACCAGCTTTGATATGAGGATGAAGTGATTGATCATATAAATATTTGGTAATTATTTTACTTTGCTCATGGATGCTATTTGGTTCATCAAATATTTTAGTTGTAATTGAAAATAATTCGTGAAACTCTAAATCTGATTCGTGTGTAAATTGAAAATAATTTTCTTCTTTTTCTCTAAATGGTTTCAGAAAATATTCTTTTAATAAAGGAGTTAATTCATCATCTGCTTTATAAATATTATCAGAAAGGAAAATAGGTTCATTATTAATTTTATTTCCAACTCTATGAATAGACAGGGAGTTAATGTGTGCACCGAATAAGTTGATCATTTAGTTTTTTGGTATTTAAATAGTATTGTTTAGGTTTCTAGTTCCAATTTTCATTAAAATCTAAATCACCATAATCCTCAGGATCTAAGTCATCATGATAATCTTCATTATCATCGTCATCTCCTTCAGCTTTAAATTCTTTATCTGGAGCTTCATCTGGTAAAATACCATGTGCAAACATTAAATTTGGATATGTTTGTTCAGGATCGGGATCAGCAACATCGGCTAATTCTACCAAAAACATCCACATACTTAAAAAATCATAAACGTATATAAGTCTTGGCTGTTCTTTATGAGTAACATCATCTAGTGATGTTTCATTCATAATTCGAATACTGTCCATTCCTTCGCTTAAATCAAATAAAGCAATTTCTTCACCTTGTTCCCATTGCTCATTACTAACATAAAAAGAAGCCATTTCGTTTCCTTCAAAACCAAATGCTTGGGTAATGCTATTATGAAATTCTTCTAAGGTGTTTTCTGAATTAATTTCAATATCTCGAAAAACATCTTCTTTTGCATCCAATATAACTCTAAAACGATATATCATAAATTATAAATTATTTGACAAATATAGTTAAATCAATTCCCTTGAAGCAAACAGAAGTGTCATGAATAATGAATATTTTTTTTAGGTTTTTAGCTAGTTTTGGAGCTGGAGACTAATTTAATGTTCTGTCTTTTTGGAATGGTTGTTTTTAATATTAAATAAAATTGCAATCCAAATAGTAATGCTGATAATACTAGGTGTAAGGGTTGCGTTGCAAAAGGAAAGTTTAAATAATACATAAGAATTCCAGTGAGTACTTCAAGGCCTAACACTAACATGATGTAATTTATCAAGGGTTCATTTAGCTGTAGTTTTTTATTGATTATATACAAGCTCGAATTGATTAAAATAACCAGTATGGATAATGTTCGATGTATATAAAATTGTAGGTTAGGATTTTCTAACCATAACTGTTTTTTATAACCAAAATTCAATACCTGTTCATCTATAAATTGCCGCACCTGTGTACCTAAAAATACTTGAATAAAAGTTAGTAAAACAGCACTTATTAAAACATATTTAAATACTGGAGGAAAGGTAATGACTTTTTGACGCTGGGAATGATAAATGGCATATAATAATAATGCAATAATGATGAATGAGCCCATCATATGTATTGTAATTTTATAGGGTGATAAATTAGAGTCAACTACCGTTTTACCCAGCCATGCTTCAAATCCCATCCCAAGTATGACTAGTATGCTGGTGATGGTTAGATGTCTGTTAGGTTTCCTTAATCTTAGTGATATAATTAATAGTATTAAAATAGGAATGCCTGCAAAAGCGGTCAATAACCTATTAATATACTCAATCCAAGTATGGCTTACATCGAAGGAATTATAACTATGTTGTGTGTTGATTTTCCAATTGTTTAAGTCTAATTTTAAAGCGGATGTAAAATTCTCTTTTGCGTAATAAAAAACATCTTCATATTGAATTACGTGGCCTGATTTGTATTGATGTTTAGGTTGAAATTGAATTTCAGATATTTCAGTAGGGGGTATGTAGTATCCAAAACACTTTGGCCAATCAGGACAGCCCATTCCTGACCCAGTCATTCTAACTACTGCTCCCGCAATAATTATAAAATAGATACAAATCAATGATATTTTAGCGAGCTTATTAAATCGTTTTAGCATATTCTTTTTTTGTTAACACATACCATTGAAGAGTTTTTTTTCCTGGAATGTTTTCTTCACCAGGATAATAATCAATTTTGTCTAACTTAAAACCCACTTTTAGTAAAACATTTTTAGAAGCACTATTTTCTAGTTCTACAAAACCAAAAATTCGTTCAAGCTTTAGTTTTTCAAAAGCAAATTTTAAGGACATTTTTGAGGTTTCAGTAGCAATACCTTGACCCCAATAATCAGGTAAAAATCGATACCCTAAATCAGATTCGCCTCCCATTTCTGGTAGGTATTTAATTCCCGTAAAACCAATTAATTTATTTTCGGGTTTATATAGTACGGCGAGTCTTCCATAACCGTATTTCTTATAATCCTTAAGGACAATGTTTTGCAAAACATCTCTGGCTTGTTCTACTGATTTTAACAAAGTATCTCCTGTGTATTTTTGAACAATTGGATTTGAATTCAGTGCATATATTGCCTGTTCGTCTCCTAATTGAAAAGGACGAATTAACAAGCGCTCAGATTCTAATACAGCAGCTAACATTTCAATTGGTTTTTAAGCCTAATTCTTTTCCTTTTTGAAGCATAAAAACTTTGGCAGCTTCATATTCATTAAGAATTTTACCTTCTAAAATTGCTTCTTTGATTGCATCTTTTATGATTCCAATCTCACGAGAAGGTTTTAACTGAAAGGTTTTTATAATTTCTTCACCTGAAATTGGTGGTTGAAAATTCCTGATATGATCTCGTTCTTCAACTTCAATAATTTTATTCCTAACTTTTTTAAAATTTTGATGGTATTTTTTAAATTTCACAGGGTTTTTTGTAGTAATATCTGCCTCACATAAAGTCATTAAATCTTCAATGTAATCACCGGCATCAAAAACCAATCTTCTGATGGCACTATCTGTTACATCCGAAGCTATTGCAATAGGTCGAGAACTCATAAATACCATTTTTTGAACAAATTTCATCTTTTCATTCAAGGGCATTTTTAATCTTTTAAATAATTTATAAACCATTTTAGAGCCTACAAATTCGTGAGCATGAAAAGTCCAACCTATTTTTTGATCAAACTTTTTAGTTGGAGCTTTTCCAATATCATGTAAAAGAGCTGCCCATCGTAACCAAATATTATCGGTGTTTTTAGAAATATTGTCAAGAACTTCTAAAGTATGCCAAAAATTATCTTTGTGGCGTTGACCTTCAATAGTATCGACTCCTTTTAAATTTGATAATTCGGGTATTAGGTGATGTAGCAAGTCTACTTTGTCTAAAATTGCAAAACCAATAGAAGGTTTTGGAGAAGCTACTATTTTATGAAGTTCATCGACAACTCGTTCTGTAGAGATTATTTTAATTCGTTCCGCATTTTTATGGATAGATTCAAATGATTTTTCTTCAATTTTAAATTGAAGCTGAGTAGCAAATCGAATTGCTCGTAACATTCTTAAAGGATCATCACTGAAAGTAATGTCTGGATCTAAAGGGGTACGTATAATCTTGTTTTTCAAATCCTCTATACCATTAAAAGGATCTAAAAGTTTACCATAAGAATCTTTATTTAAACTAATAGCCATTGCATTAATGGTAAAGTCTCTGCGGTTTTGATCATCTTCTAGCGTTCCTTCTTCTACAGCCGGATTTCTGCTATCTTCTTTATAAGACTCTTTCCTTGCACCCACAAACTCTAATTCAACCTGATCCGCTTTTAGCATTGCTGTTCCATAGTTTTTAAAAACGGATACAGTCGGTTTTGTAGCTAACAAGCTGGATACTTTTTGTGCTAAATCGATTCCACTACCAATAGCTACAATATCAATATCTTTAGCATTACCTCGTTCCATGATATAATCACGAACATAACCACCAATAACATAACTATCAATTTTTAACAGTGAAGATGCTTTTGAAACCATCTTAAATAATGGATTAGCTAAAGCTTTTATGTGATTTGAATTTGACACTAAATGTTGTTTTATTGAAATAGATAAATTATTTTCGAATTATTGTTACAGAACCAGTTGTTGTAATTTTTATAATTGATGACGGTTTGTTAGAGTTTCCTTTCTGGCCCAAATTAACTACATGACCTACCCCTTCTAATATTTTTTTATTTATTTCTTGAAAATTATTAGGAGCTGCTTTACCACTTAAGTTTGCAGAAGTGGAAACAATAGGTTTTTTGAACTTTTTAATTAATTGACCAACAAAACCATCTCTAACAACTCTAATTGCGATGGAATTATCTTCTGCAATTAAATTTTCGGCGACATGCAAAGGGCGATCATAAATAATAGTAGTGGGAGTGACTGCATACTTAATAATATCATAAGTCACCTCCGGAATTTCTTCAATATATTGATTGAGCATTTTAAAATCTTTCACTAAACAAATCATGGATTTATTGTTTGCTCTTTTTTTTAACTGAAATATTTTTTCTACTGCTTCATAATTGGTTGCGTCACATCCTATTCCCCAAACGGTATCGGTTGGGTAAAGAATAATACCTCCTTTTTTAAGAACATTTAGGCAATTGTTTATTTCAGTTTGCATATTAAAAGTCGGTTTCTAATTCTCTGTAAAAATAACTCTTTATATTTTATTTTTGGTGTTCAGGATTATGATTTGTATCAATAAAGGTAAGTTTAGGGTTATTTTTTTAATATCGCATCAATAGTTTAATCACAACTAATATCCCAAATACTAATTGTTGGATTGATATTTTTCTATTGGTATATTTGAATCCATTAAGTTAAATATGATTTCTTGTTTGAAAAAATCATAACTGAATTTGGGAATCCAAGACAAAACTTAAATATTTTTCTTTTTGATATTCAAATTCCCATTTTGGATGTTGATAAAACTCTTTAGAATTTTTATTAATCAAATTGAAGATGTTATTTATGTTTTTATAATTATAAAAAATACTATTTTCTTGAAAGTCCATAACTTCAGAGAAGGATTGTTCAATTAACAATGGAATTTTATATGCAAATGCTAAATTGTAACTGCCTGAAATTTTATACTTTAAGTAAAGGTCATAGTATGGGACATTGGGATGAATTAATGGCAGAATAAAGTCTGACTGCATTATATAATCATGAAATAATTCATTAGAAATGTAATTGTCAAAAAATATAAAACTTGAAAATGATGGATGTGATTTTAAATTATTTATAAATTTTATTGCTTTTAAATTATTGTAGTTTCCTAAAAAAATAATTTTAATATCCTTTGTGATTTTCCATTTTTTTAAAATAGTATAATCTCTTTTATTAAAATCAAAACCTCCAGGAATCGTAATCCATATCTCTTTTTTGGGTTTAACCAAGCTTCTTTTAATTTCTGGAAAGAAAATTGGGTAGTAAGATGCAATCTTGTTGGTTGTTAATTTTTCTTTTTGAACATTGTCTTTTATAAAATCATTTAATGCTAAATATTTTTTTAAGCGCTTAGATATTTTTTTTTGATAATCTTGTTTAATGAGTTTATCGGCATTGTGAATGGTTCCAATACACTCTATTTTTGTAGGTAAAAAATAAATAAGTTTTAATATATTCCTTTCTGCGCTATTAAAAATAACTTTTGAGAAATTTTTATCTATAAGATATTTTCGGATTTTATACCAAGCGTAATATTTTTTTATTTTACTACTTAAATCTAAATATATAATTTTTGAAAGATCAGGGAAATCTTTAATTCTTGGTTCTAAATCAGCATGACAAAATAAAGTTACTTTATGATTTTTATGTTTTAAAAATTGAATTTGACTATATAAACATTCATCATGCATTGCTCCAACTTCAATTAATGCTATTTTTATCATTATATAATGTTATTTTAAAATTAAATCAATTAATGATATTCTATTTTTTTTATTATTTTATCAACTGTGTTTGATTAGTTAGGATGGTTTATTTTACAACATGGTTAACTCAGAAATAATAAATTTTATTTTTCTTTTAGTGATTTTGATAATGGTGCGCCCGATAAAAGAATTACAAAAAGCTTCCAATATTTTGGTTTAAATATGGATGTAAAAAAGTATCTTTTGATATAATAAAGATTCAATATTTTCCAATGCCACCAGCCATAATGTTTTTTTGTATAATAGAGCAATGAAATTTTTTGTTCTATTTTAATTTCAATACTTTTTTTAATACTTGCACTCTTATAATGAATATATTTTAGCGAGGGAATCAGGTAGGTGTATTTATGTTTTTGTTTTAATAAACGTCTCGAAATATCAGATTCTTCATAAAATAAAAATAGGTTGGTATCAAAACCTCCAATGTCATGAAAGTCACTAGAACCAATAAACATAAACGATCCTTGAACATAATGTACTTTGGTAGGTTCTGTATATTCTATTTTTCTGTTAAGATAAGTTTTAGGGAATAATGTTTCTAGTAATGGACGCCTTAAAATTTCGCGTTGTAAGGAAGAAAAATGGTCTATAGTTACCCTGAAGTTTTTGTGTTCATCTAACATCTGTGGCGAGCACAATCCAGCATCTGACTCTGTTTCCATAAAATCCTTTAAATGCTTTAGACAATTATCACTCACTTGCAAGGTATCATTATTGATAAAAGCATAGTATTTAGTTGGAGAAGCATTCGCTACCCCAAGCATATTTCCGCCACCAAACCCGGTATTTAGAGTACTTCTAATTAACTTTAAATTATTTTTATTAAGCCTGTTTAAATTTGATTTTAAAGATAAGTAATCTTCTTCTTTTGATGCATTATCGACAACAATGATTTCAAATTTAATAGTATTATTATGCGTATCTAACAAAGAGACTACCGCCTCATAGGTATATTTAGAAGTATTGTAGTTAATAATAATGCAACTGACGTCTAACATATTAGTTTAAAATTATTTGCCATCTTTGAGCAATTGATTCTTCACGATAATATTTTGCCTTTTCTTTAGCTTTATCAGACATGTTTTTATCAAAATAATTAATTTTAATCCTCTCTGAAATAACAGTGGTAATATCACCTTCATCACATAAAAAACCTACATCTTTTGTAATAATTTCTTTGGGACCAGAATGATTAGTTGCAATTGGTATAACACCTTGTGCCATAGATTCTATAATAGCTAAGCCAAAGAGTTCTTCCCACTTACTATTTCGTTTTGAATTTAAAACTAAGTATTCTTGTGAACTTAATAGTTGCACAAGTTTCTGCTTATTAGAAGTGAAGGGTAGGAACTCAATAGTATCATATTGTTCAGCTATAGATTTTACAAGTTCTTTTTCTTTTCCATCACCAATAATAGTTAGTTTAGCTTTGTTTTGCTTAGAAAAAAAATCAAGTACTTCCTCAAGGCCTTTTTGGGACACTAATCGTCCAAAATAAATAAAACTAAGCGGTTTTTTATTTGTTGTAAATTCAGTTTCAAACACAGAATCCAATGCATGGTAAACAACACTTATTTTCTTATTATGTAAGTTATAATTAGTTAATAATTGATTCTTACTTTGCTTAGTTACCGTAAAGATATGTTTGCATTTTTCTTCAAGAAATTGACGCCAGATTTTATAAGTTTTTGAAGTATTGTTTTTTTGTTTGGGATGAAAACTTTTATCCCAATGTGTCCATGAGGTATGATAAAAAACCTGATGATTCTTTAAAATAACTAAGATTGAAGTAAGTTTTGAGTCAAATGGGGCTATCCCTAAAACTATTTTTTTGTTTTTACTACATAAAAGGTTGAAAATAAAACCAAAATTGATGAGTTGTTTCTTAAATAATGTTCCATTTAAGGAGAAAATTGATTTAAATAAATTACTAAACACTGAAAACTCTCTGTATTTAAGAGCTATGTCATTATTTTTAAGTAAATGATTTAATGCTGTGTAATGACTGTTAGCACCATTTTTATGTAAAATATAAATAGTGTTTGATTGAATTATCATTAAATTGAGTAATTAAAAGTACTTGAATCTATTAACATTAATTATTGAACCTTTATATTTGCGAAACTACAATATTCGGTATGAATATCTAAATTTTAATTTAAAGGTAATATACTATATTTTTACTTTTTATCAATATAAATGAAATATAAAGAGCATAAAGTTTTTTGTGAAGATCAAGATGTTGCTTCTATTAAAATAATAGCAGATGTGGTAAGAAACTTTGACGATTTTTATGGAGGAGAAGGAGAACGAAATACCATTAAAAATGTGACGATTCAAGATCTTGATTTAAATATAAAATCTTTTAAAGTTCCACATTTAATAAATAGAATTGCCTATTCTTTTTTTAGAAAATCAAAAGCTAATCGTTCTTTTGAATATGCGAATGATTTAATTAATAAAGGTATAAAAACCCCAAAGCCATTTGCTTATTTTGAATATAGTGATTTAAAATTATTGCATAAAAGTTTTTATGTAAGCGAGCAAATAAGTTATGACTTAACATATAGAGAGTTAACGGCAGACTTAAATTATCCTGATTACGATACCATATTACGAGAATTTACACGTTTCACCTTCGATCTTCATGAAAAAGGAGTCAATTTTTTAGATCATTCACCAGGAAATACATTGATTAAAAAAGATAAAAATACGGGTAAGTATGACTTTTATTTAGTTGATTTAAATCGCATGAATTTTCATACTATGAGTTTTGAAGATCGCATGAATAATTTTTCAAAACTTACTTCTAGAAAAGATATGGTAGCGCTAATGTCTAACGAATATGCAAAGTTGGTAAGTGAAAGTGAGGAGGAGATTTTTAATAAAATGTGGTCATTAACAGAAAAATTTCAAAAAAAATACCATAGAAAAAGTGCTATTAAAAGAAAAGTTTTTTTTTGGAAAAAGAGATATAGGAATTTTTAATTTATTTCTGATGCCAAAGTTTGTATAGTTTTTGATATTTTAAAAAAGTTACAATAAATGATTGCTTAGAAATTCTATAGCCATTTTTTCCATCAAGTATACCCAGCCTTAAAAAATAGGATTTAAAAAAAGCCCAGGAGGGTCTGAAAATTATTTTAAAGTAGGTAGATTTTATTCCTAATTTAAAATATGCTTTTGATGCAATGCTCGAAAAATTCTCAACTTTTTCCTTATGTTCGTCATAATCTCTATAAATCCAATGGTAAAGATCTCCAGCCAATACTCCCTTCTTTTTACCATTTTTTAATCGATAGCTATCATGCGGATTGATACCTTTCCATTCTCCGCTTCCTTTTTTAAATAGTCTGAGTTTTTTATCTGGATACCAATCTGAATGTTTTATCCATTGTCCACAATAATTATTTAACCTACTTGTATAAAATCCATCATGATCCCAATGTGTTTTTATCTCTAAAATAGATTCTTTAAGTTCGTCAGATAATGCTTCATCACCATCTAATGATAGGATATAATTATGTGTAGCTTGTTGTATGGCAAAATTCTTTTGTTCAATATAACCTTCAAACTTATGTTGGATAAAGCTTACGTTATAGTTTCGACAAATTTCTTTAGTTTTATCGGTAGAGAAAGAATCAACTACAATAATCTCATCACAAACATCAACTAAAGACGCTAAACATTTTTCAAGATGTTCTTCTTCATTATAAGTAATTATTACTCCTGATAAAGGAAAAAATTTATGTTGAGTAAATAATTTATTGAAATTAGTAGCTGTTGTTTTTACATTCTTATTCGCTAAATTATTATCGATAAACAATGATAATTTAGATTTGAAATACGAAGGTTTTAAATTTGGATACAACACTATTGAATTATCTTTTAATTGTTTTTTAGTTTTTTCTTCAATTAAGTGAGGTTGATAATCTAGTAAATGTACAGAGTCATGAAGCTTTCCATCTTCAAAAGTAGACCACATTTGTTTTTCTATCCAAGGTGAAAAAATAATAAAGGAAGGTTTGTTTAGTGCTTTAGCCATATTAATTGCGCCACCATCATTACCAATAATTAAATCACAAGAATCCATGATAATAATAAACTCTCTTAAGTCTTTCCCTAATAAATTAAAAAAGATATTTTTTTTAGTTTCTTCTGCACAATTCTCATATACTTTTTGTGCTAATTCTAACTGATTTGGAATGTAATTAAAAAGAATATTAGCATTAATTTTTTTTGAAACAATATCAACAACCTTAGACATATATACTAAGGGATATGTTTTATTAGCACTACTCCCAATAATTGATATCATCACTGTCTTTTTTGCTCGATCTAGGTGATGATGATTAAATAATTCCGATGCCTTTTTTCTTTCGTTATCTGTAACAACAAGACGAGGTACAACATCAAATTCAATTTCTAAATTTAAAGGGTCTAATAGAGAAAGTCTTCTCTCTATTACTAGTCCAATACTAGATTTTGGCTCGTCGGAAACTGGTACATTATGAGTATATAAAAATGTTCTACCAAATTTTTTATAAGATATTTTTGTAGTTGCATTTGAAAAAAGAACTGTCAGCCAACTTTCTAATTTTGAATAAGCATCAATAATAAGGTCATATTTTTCTTTCCGAACATCAAAAATTAATTTAAAGAACGCTATTTTACTTTTACGGTGTTTCTTTTCGAATAATATAAAATTATTAATACTGTTATTGCCTTGTAAAACAGGAAGTGTGCTTTTGTATACCATATAATCTATTTGGGCGTTGGGATACGCTTTTCTTAGATTATTGCATAACAATGTGCTCACCAACACATCACCAATCATTTTTTGCTGTATTACAAGTATTTTCATCAATTAAATAAGGATCTTTTACCGATTAGAAAGATAAAACATTTTTTAAGCTAATTTAAACGGCAACATCATAGGTTCTAAGTGCATCATTTAAAGAAGTTTTTTTATTGGTGCTTTCTTTTCTTTTACCAATAATTAAAGCACAAGGGACTTGAAAATCTCCAGCTGGAAACGTTTTAGTATAGCTTCCAGGTATAACTACTGATCGTGCTGGTATCATACCTTTAGTTTCAATTGGGTTTGACTGGGTAACATCTATAATTTTAGTCGATGCTGTTAAAACAACATTAGCTCCTAATACTGCTTCTTTTTCTACTTTAACTCCTTCAACCACAATACAACGAGAACCTATAAAGGCATTGTCTTCAATTATTACTGGTGCAGCTTGAAGTGGTTCTAAAACTCCTCCAATACCAACGCCACCACTTAAATGAACATTTTTACCAATCTGAGCACAACTCCCTACTGTTGCCCAAGTATCTACCATCGTTCCCTCATCTACATAAGCGCCAATGTTTACATAGCTTGGCATTAAAATAACTCCTTTAGAAATATAAGCTCCATATCTTGCTACTGCGTGAGGAACTACTCGAATTCCTTTTTCTTGATAACCCCTTTTTAAAGGAATTTTATCATGATATTCAAATATACCTGCTTCTAAAACTTCCATTTTTTGAATAGGAAAATATAAAACTACCGCTTTTTTTACCCATTCGTTTACTTGCCAGCCAGAATTTATGGGTTCTGCACACCTAAGTTTGCCTTCATCTAATAAGCTAATAACCTCACGAATTGCATTAATGTGTGTGTAATCAGTTAGTAAGGACCTGTCGTTCCACACTTTTTCTATAATTTTTTGTAATTGTATCATATTTATTTAATAATTTAACAAAGATAGAAGTCACTTTTAATTAATCCCTTATTTTTGTATAAAATATGGCACGTTTATTAGCAATAGATTACGGAACTAAAAGAACTGGAATTGCAGTCACTGATGAGTTGCAATTAATAGCGTCAGGATTGACTACTGTTCCAACAGAAAAGTTGATTCCTTTTTTAAAAAAATATTTTATTGACGAGAATGTGGAGCTTGTTATTGTTGGCGAGCCAAAACAAAAAGATGGCACTCATTCAAAAGTTGAAGGGGAAATTAAAAAGTTTATTCAGAAGTTTTCAGAATTGTTTTCTACAATAAAAATGGATAGGATGGATGAAAGATTTACCAGTAAAATAGCATTTAAAACAATGATAGATAGTGGATTAAATAAAAAACAACGTCAAAATAAAGCATTAATTGATGAGATTAGTGCTACGATTATTTTGCAAGATTATTTATATAATAAAAAATGATATTACCAATAATTGCCTACGGAGATCCTGTTTTAAGAAAAACAGGAAAAGAGATTACTGAGGACTACCCAAATTTAGATGTATTATTAGAAAATATGTTTGAAACTATGTACGAAGCAAGAGGAATTGGATTAGCTGCACCTCAAGTTGGTCTTCCAATTCGTATTTTTATTGTGGATGCCACTCCTTTTGAAGAAGATGAAGAACTAACAGAAAAGGAAAGAGCATTCTTAAGTACCTTCAAAGAAGTCTTTATCAATCCAAAAATAATTACCGAAACTGGAGATGAATGGGCTTTTAGTGAAGGTTGTTTGAGTATTCCTGATATTAGAGAGGATGTTTTTCGAAATGACACTATAAAAATTGAATACCTAGATAAAAATTTCAAAAAACATATAAAGGAATTTGATGGAATAGTTGCACGAATTATTCAACACGAATATGATCATATAGAAGGTATTTTATTTACAGATAAACTTTCTTCATTAAAAAAACGATTGATTAAGAGCAAGCTTTCAAATATATCTAAAGGAAAAATAAAAGTAGATTATCGCATGCGTTTTCCTGATATGAAAAAGAAACGCTAACACATTTGGAAAAGTAATATTAACCAAAGATATTTGCTGACCTATTTAAAATATATATAACATTATTAAATTATGACCTTAGAAAAAATATTAACTATTTCAGGTAAACCGGGACTTTATCAACTCGAAAATCAAACAAGAAGCGGATTTTTAGCCACATCATTAGTCGATGGCAAAAAAATTAGTGTTAATGCTAAACAAAATGTAAGTATCCTCTCTGAAATTGCAATATATACGTTAACAGAAGAATTACCTTTAAGTGAAGTTTTTATTAAGATTTCTAATAAAGAAAATGGAGGAGAAGCTATTAGTCATAAATCTACAAGGGATGAATTAGAAGAGTACTTTTTCGGAATTTTACCTGATTATGATGAAGATAGGGTATACCCAAGTGATATAAAAAAAGTGGTACAGTGGTATAATCTTCTCACTAAACATGGAGTTACCAATTTTAAAAAAGAGTCAACTGAAGCTTCCGAAGCAAACAGCGAAGAAGAATAATTATGAATCACAGAAAGGAACAACTTCTCGCCATAAATCGATTACTTACTATAATGGATGAGTTGAGAAACCAGTGTCCTTGGGATAAAAAGCAAACGCTACAATCTTTACGTCATTTAACCATAGAAGAGACCTATGAATTAGGTGATGCTATATTAGATAATAATTTAGAAGAAGTAAAAAACGAATTGGGTGACTTATTGTTACACATTGTTTTTTACGCAAAAATTGGAAGTGAAACTAAAAACTTTGATATTGGAGATGTTGCTAATGCTATTTGTGATAAATTAATCTCTCGGCATCCTCATATCTATGGTGATGTAAAAGTTACAAATGAAGAAGAAGTAAAACAGAATTGGGAGGCTTTAAAATTGAAAGAAGGAAAATCTAGTGTTTTGGAAGGAGTTCCTAAATCGCTCCCCTCATTAGTAAAAGCAAGTCGAATTCAAGAGAAAGTTGCTGGTGTTGGTTTTGATTGGGAAAAACCAGAGCAAGTTTTTGAAAAAGTTCAAGAGGAATTAGAGGAATTACAACACGAAGTTTTAGATAACAACTATGATAAAATGGAAGCGGAATTTGGTGATGTTTTGTTTTCTATGATCAATTACGCTCGCTTTCTAAAGATAAATCCTGAAAATGCTTTAGAACGAACCAATAAAAAATTTATTAAGCGATTTCAGTTTATTGAAAAAATGGCCAATGAGTTAAATAAATCTATTAAAGATATGAGCTTAGCTGAAATGGATATATATTGGGAGCAAGCAAAAAAAAAATAATCTAAGAAAGGTGTTAAATTTAAATTCAACACCTTTTCTATAAAATTAATTATTTTTATTCTCCTTTACGGATACTTCTAATTTTTTTAAGTTTTTCAATCCAAGTTTCTAATTGCTCTTTTTGTCTATCGATGTTATTATGAACTTCTTTCACTAGAGGATTATCATCTTTAACATGTTTGAAAAATAATAAGTTATTTTCTAATTGCCTTATTTCATCTTTTACTTCAACTACTTTTTTAGATATAAAGAATTCTTCATTCTTTAGTTTTCTTTCATCTTCATCAGAAGCTATCAAGTTTAATTTATTTTCAAATTTGATGAGTTCCGTTTGTTTTTTATCTAAATCTAATCTTTCAAAAAGTTCATTTAATTTTTTATTAAATTTCTGTTCAATATTTCTTTTATTAAAAGGGACTCTTCCAAGTTTTTTCCACGCTGCAATTTTACCAGTAATAGTCGCAATATCTTTTTTATGATCCCCCTCTAAATTAATTTTTTCTAAAGTTTCTAAGAATGCTTTTTTAGCATCATAATTTGCAAATTCTTCTTTATTTGCCTCATCTTTTTGTGAATGTAAACGATCAAAATAATAGTTGCAAACTGCTTTAAATTCTTTCCAAATCTTATCACTATCCTTTCTTGGAACGTGACCAATGTCTTTCCAATCACTTTGAATTTTTTTCATTAATGGAGTTAATTTTTCAAAATCCTCACCATCTTTATTATCTTTAGCTATTTTTATTAATTCTCTTTTCTTAGCTAGATTATCAAATTGCTCTTTCTTTTGTCCTTTGTAAAAAGCATTTTTCTCTTTATTAAAGTTTCTGGTTGCTTCTTTAAATAAATCCCAAATCTCTTTGTTTTTTGAACGTGGAACTTTTCCAGATTCAAAGAACTGATCTCTTAATTCTTGAACTTTTTTAATTGTGTTTTGCCAAGCTTGATGTCCTTTGTTTTTAGCAGTCTCGGTTAAGGTATTAATTTCAATAATTAAGGTTTTCTTTAAAGCAACATTTTCTTCCGCTTTCTTTTCTAATTCTTCTATATACTCATTACGTTTGTCATGAATTATTTTGGTGGCAGCACTAAATTTATCCCAAATATTATCACTAAATTCTTTTGCTACAGGTCCAATTTCTTCTTTCCACATTTTATGAAGCATTTGTAATTCACGAAATGCTAAATTATTGTCTTCTTCATTTATAAGTTCTTCTGCTCTTCCAATTATTCTTAACTTTTGTTCAAGATTTTGTTTAAAATTACGATCTCTAAACTCTCTATCAAGGTGAAGAATGTTATAAAAATTTTCTACATGATGGTGATAATTATTCCATACCGTATTATTTTTATCACGAGGTATTGATCCTGCGTCAAACCATCTTTCTTGGATGTCTCTAAAACGTTTGTAAATAGTACTGGTGTTCTCTTTAGCGTTAAAAAGACTCTTTAATTCTTCAATTAACTCTTCTCTTTTGAAAAGATTTGTTTTTTGATCATTAAGTAGATTTTTGTAATAATTACTTCGTTTATCTTTATAGTTATAATAAACAGTGTCAAATGCTTTTTTAATTGGTGTTGTGTAATAAAAATCTATAATATTTCCACCTTCCGCTAAGAATGTTTTTTTATTTAGTTCTAATTCATCATTAAATTTAGAATTAAATTCTGTTTTAATGATTTCAACAATTGACTTAATTTCTTGAACAGGCTTATTTTCAATAATCGCTTTTAACTCTGATATTAATTCCTCATCAGTTAATAATGTATAATCTTTTTCTGGCTCTTCAACGATAATTTCAATCTCATCTTTAGATAACTCTGCTGTTTTTTCTGTTTCAAGCTTATTATTTTTTTCTTTTTTAATTTCAGATGTTTGCTCTATCTTTTCTTTAGTTATAACTGCTTTTTTTTTCTTTTTTTTAGAAACAGGTACTTCTTCTTTAATTTCAGGTGTATTTTCTATTTGTTCCTCTACTTTTTCTTTATCAGTCGTTTCAGAATCTTTATTATTTTGATTTTCTTCTTTCGACTCTCCTTTAACTGGATTTGTAATTTCTGAAATTTGTGTTTCCGAAATTTCATTTTCAATTTTAATTTCTTTTTCTGACATTTTTTTCAATGTTAAAGTTCATACACACTCAGATATGTTCTGAATGATTAATTATTTTGTTAAGATACTAACTACTTATTAAATAGCAAAGAAAGGATTGGTTATTTAAGTGATTTTGAAAATTATTTATGATATCCAAATAGACCAAGCTTTTTTTGCCTGATATTCTAACATTTTTAATCCATTACTTTTTCTAGCGCCACGTTCTTTACTTAATTTCATGAATTTAGTTTCTCGTGGATTATAAGTTAGATCAAAAGCCAAATGATCTTTTGTTAAATATTCATATGGAATATCTGGACACTCTTCAATTTTTGGGAAGGTTCCAAGAGGTGTACAATTTACAATTAAATAGTTTTGTTTTATAATATCTCTATCTAAGTCGGTATATGTTATATTGTTTTCAGTTTTAGTTCTAGAAACTTGTGTGACCTCAAAATTCATTATTTGTAGTACATATTTAACAGCTTTACTTGCTCCACCAGTACCAAGAACTAGTGCTTTTTTTTCTTTTAATGGAAAAAACTCCATTAAAGCTTTTGAAAAGCCGTAATGATCAGTATTATAGCCCTTAAGTGTACCGTCCTTATTTATTTTTATGGTATTTACTGCACCAATTTGGAGTGCTTCTTTATCCACTTTATCCAATAATTGAATGATACTTTTTTTATATGGGATAGTGACATTCAAACCCTTTAAGTCAGGATTATTTTCTAATATTTCTGATATTTTACCTAGGACCGGTATGTCAAAGTTTTCATAACTATCATTTCTGTTTTCTTTTTCAAATTTAAAATTGAAAAATGTTTTAGAAAAAGAATATCCTATATTATAACCAATCAATCCGTATTTAGCCATTTGATGTTAGTTTTATTTTGTGATAGCCGTCTAAAAGAAGTAAAATTAAAATTCCTATACCAATATACATAATTGCGAACATTACTTCGGGAGTAAATTCTGAAGGGAAGTATCGTTGATAGCTTATAATTATTTCTCTTCCATTATCGTCATAAATGATAGTTCCTAAAGCGTCTTTTTCTAATACTTTAGTTTTCCATGGCCAAACTACTCCTAGAGAACCAGCTATAAAACCAATAATTACAGAATTTGTTGGTTTTTTATAATATTTTAATAAATAAGACAATACATTAGAAAGCGATACCAAACCTACAATAGAACCTATTGAAAATACTATCAATACTTTTAATAAATGAAGTCTATTTTGGTTGTCTATAAAACTAAAGTCACCTAGAAAAACATCGAAAATTGTATCATATAATGCATTTACAGAATCGACTAAGAGTAAAACGTAATTTCCTAATAAAATTAATATAAATGAACCTGAAAGACCAGGTAATGTCATCCCAGAAACTCCAATAATACCACATAGAAAAACAAATAAAAGATTGTTATTTTCTTTTGCAGGTTCTAAAAAACTGATACTAATGCCAATACTAATCCCTACCAATAGGAATAAAATAAATTTTCGATTCCATTCACCGAAATCCTTAGCGATGTAATAAAGTGAACCAATGATCATTCCGAAGAAAGTGCTCCAAACGTAAAGTTCGTAGTTTATCAACAGGTAATCGAGTACTTTAGAAATGCTAAAATAACTAATGATCATTCCTGAAAATAAAAGTCCTAAAAACTGAGCATTGGTATATTCTAAAAAAGATTTTAAACTTCTATTAAATAATAATAAAAAAGCTTTTCTATTAATTTTCTGTAGCGAATAAATAAATTCCTCATAGAATCCTGCGACAAAAGCTACTATGCCACCAGAAACTCCAGGAACTTTATTAGCACTGCCCATTGCAAGTCCTTTTAAGACTAGCCAGATTTTGTCAGATATGTTGCGTTCATTAGCCATTAATTGGTTTTTTATCAGCAAATAATTCTAATAATAGAATTGTTAAAAACCCAAAAATCATAAACAATATAGCAAAAACAAACTGTGATTCAATGTCATTATTTATTTTAGAATAGGTAAATGGACTTATGCTTTTTTCAAGTATAACATTATAACTTTCATAATTTTGAATGCTTTTTTGATAAACAGAAAGTGAACCTAAATCGGTAATTTCAGTAAGAGGAATCTCTTTTCCAGCTTTCTTTGAAAACACTAATAATGTTTGTTTCCATGGCCAAATTACATTTAATGACCCAATAATAAAACCCGTAAGAACAGCTAATGTGGTATTTTCATAATTTTTAAAAAGCCATTTTAGTACCCTGCTAAAACTTAATAACCCTAAAATGGCGCCCCCTATAAAAATAAAAATATTCTTAAAGTTATAATCGTGTATGGCATCACTTAGTGTTTTATACGCTCCTAGAATTAATAAGATAAAAGAACCAGATATGCCAGGGAGAATCATAGCGCAAATTGCAATAGCTCCAGCAATAAAAAGAAAATATGGATTGTTGCTATTAGCTAAAGGTGGAAGTGTAGTAATATAATAGGCGCTTAGACCTCCTATTATAAGAGCAGCACCGGTTTTTATATTCCAGGTTTTAATTTTTTTCCCAATGTATGCGATACTAGCTATAATTAGTCCAAAAAAGAAAGACCAAATTAAAATGGGTTGATTCTCGATTAAATACTTTGCCAGCTTCATAAAACTAATAAAGCTTATCGCGATACCTGTTAATAGGGCTATAATAAAATTTCCGTTTAACTGTTTCCAGAATTCAGATATACCTCTTTCTTTCAGTATTTTAAAAAGAGATAAATTAATATTGCTAATCGTTAAAATCAGCTCTTCATAAATTCCAGATATAAATGCAATTGTACCTCCTGAAACTCCTGGTACAGCGTCTGCAGCACCCATTGCAAGGCCTTTTGCACTTATAATGAGGTATTGTTTAAAATTACGTGTTGGCATTGATTTTTAAAACGATTTATTAAAGTAATATAATCAAAAATACACATTTTATAGAGAAGGATTTTTGTGTATTTTGATTAATTCTTGTACTTTTTTTAAATCATATACCCGAGGGAATAATTCTTCTATTATTATTAGATATTCTGGATCTAATTTTAGGGCATTTTTTAAATGAAATTCACCTTTACCATATTCTATATTATGATAAAATAAACCAGCTAATCGGTATTCAATTTCTGGATTCTCAGGATAGAATTCTAATGCTTGAAATAGAGTATTAGTAGCAGTTTGATGTTCTCCTAATTTCAATAAAATATCATGACGAGTTAACCAAGTGTTTAATTCGTAATTTCCTAATTCTAAAGATTTTCTAAACCCAACTTCAGCTTCTTCAAAAAGATTTAATCTAAAATTAATTTTTCCATATCGTTTCCAATACAAAACATTTTCACTATTTATGTTTAGTGCTTTATTAATATAGTAAAGAGCTTTTTTATAATTTTTATTTCTAATATAATAATCTGTAATAGCAATCCAACCCTTATCAAGCAAAGCATCTTCTTCTACACATTTATTATAAAACTGAAGGGATAAATCAGTATTTCCTATTTTTTCATAACATTTACCAATACGCAATAATGCAAATGAAGTAGGATCATCTAAACCTAATGTAACTGTATAGCTTTCTATGGCTTCATTGTATCTTTTTAATTGTTCTAGTACTTTTCCTTTTTCTAAATATGCACCAATAAAAGTATCATCACTTATAATAGCGAAATCATAGGCAGCAAGTGCTTTTTTATATTCTTTTAAAATATAATATTGTTTTCCTACTTGATGCCAAGCAACTTCACAATATGGGTTTTTATTTAAAAAACTATTTAAATATTCTATTGCTTCTTCTGTTTGATCTAAATATTCAAAACAATATATAATATTATATAAAGCAGAAAAGTCTTCTTGATCTTCTGCTAAGCATTGAATAAAATATTTTTTAGCATTTTCGAAATCTTCTAAAAAAAGGTACTCCATACCAATTAATGACAGTACGTCAGATTGCTCCCTAGTTAAATTATGAGCAATTTCAAGCATTTCTATTGCTTCTAGATGTTTATCTCTTCTTGATAGTATATTTGCTTTCTGTATATATACCTCTTCGTTGGATTGTTCTAATAAGAAAATGTTTTCTAAAAGCTCTTCAGCAACCTCTAATTTGTTTTCAAAAATGAACATTTCAACCTGAAACAATTTTAAGTTGGTCGAAGTAGGATGCTGTTCCAAACCAAGTTTTGTAGCCTTTTTTGCTAATGCAATCTTTCCATTGTCTAAATAATAATGTATAATGTCTTCAAACTCATTGGAGTCGAAGAAAAACACATTGTTTGTTTTTAACATAGATTCGAAACGGGAAAGCGATATGTTGTTATACTCGTTCAAGTTCTATTACTCTAATGGGTTCATTGTTTCTTTCAAATTAAAGATACTAATGTAACCTAAATTTCAAATGTTGTGCCACTTTTGTTGTTAACGGACTTATTAACACCATATCGTCAACGTTAATTATTTGTTTTGTAGAGGTATATGTGGTAAAAATGAAATTAAATTGAATCTAAGACCTGTAATAACAACTGACATCCTTTTTTAATTTCTTCTTCAGTTATCGTTAAGGGTGGAGTAATTCGTATTGCTTTTGTTTCAAAAAGAAGCCAAAATAGTAGCAGACCCTTTTCTTTACATTTTAAAATAACATCAGAAGTAATTTCTGAGTTTTCAACTATTAAAGCAAGCATGAGTCCTTTACCTCGAATTTCTTTTATCAATGGATGTACTAATTCTTTTCGAAATAATATTTCTTTTTGAAGTGCCTCTTCTATTAAATTAGTACCGGTAATTTCTTTTAAAGTTACCAGCGCAGCAGAAGCAATAACAGGGTGTCCTCCAAAAGTGGTAATATGCCCTAATTTAGGATTGTTAGATAATAATAACATTAATTCTTTAGAAGCAGTAAATGCACCGATTGGCATCCCACCCCCCATGCCCTTACCAATAACTAAAATATCTGGTGAAATATCATAATGTTCAAAACCAAATAATTTTCCAGTTCGTCCAAAACCTGGTTGTATTTCGTCTAAAATTAACAAAGCACCTACCTCACTGCAACGATTTTTTACTTTTTTCAAATAATTATTTTCTGGAACAATAAACCCTGCTCCACCTTGTATCGTTTCTAAAACTACTCCTGCGGTTTTTGATGTTATTTTTAAAATGTCTTTTTCATTATTAAACTCAATGGAGTTACAATCTGGTAGTAATGGCTGAAACATTTCTTTTCTTTCTTCAACTCCCATAATACTTAAAGCTCCCATAGTATTTCCATGATATGCATTTTTCGCATAAATAATTTCCTTTCTACCAGTAGCTCTTCTGGCTAATTTCATAGAACCTTCAATAGCTTCAGTTCCACTATTTGTTAAATAAGTAGTTGTTAAATTTTCTGGCAAAAATCTCGATAGAAGTTTGGTAAGTTCGACTGCAGGTTCTTGTATAAACTCTCCGTATACCATTACATGGAGATATTTATCTAACTGATTTTTCACTGCCGATATTATTTTTGGATGACAATGACCTAAACTAATTGCGGAAACTCCCGCTATAAAGTCTAAGTATTCCTTACCTTTTGTGTCATAAATATAACATCCCTTTGCATAAGATACTTCTAATGCTAATGGGTGAGGAGTGGTTTGAGCTTGGTATTTGTAAAAATCGGTTTTCATTATTTCCTGCGAAGGCAAGATTCTTCATTATTAAAGGACAAAAATAAACATTAAATATCGCATTTTGGAATTAATTAATTTAAGAATTAGGTGTTGAAATATACTATAATAATTTCTAAAGCAATTAAGAATATAGATTTACTAGCTTAGTTATGTTTAAGTTGATCATGATTCAATTTTATATCACTTTTTAATTTCCTTCTTCTAAGGGCATAGAATCTTTAGGCTTATTTTTAAAATGTTTTGGAGAGAGTTTTGAAGCATCTGGAATTTGAATTTCATTTTCTGATTCTTTATCAAAAAAATCATCTTCTGCCTTAGGAAGAGGAATCCCCTTTATTTTGGATAGGATAGGAGCTGGTTTTCCCCTAAATAAATCGTTCATATTAAATAATCGTTCGTCACCATACCAATTAAAACCTGGAAGAATTCTTGCGTTTTCAGGAAATTGGGAGGGAGGATATAATTTTCCATTTACTTTTTTATTGAACCTGATACCCCTTATTTGTTGATTTTTAAGATACATTTGAATAGAGCTACTTATGGTGTTGTTAATTCCAACTAATTCTTGTTCCTCATTTCTGGAGAAGAATATAACTTGTGTGTTTTTCTCAATATTTATAGTATCCAATTGATTATTAGTAAACAATCCAATTAATCGTTCTCCCTTTACTTGATTATACCCAGCACTATCTTTTTGAATGATAAATGCATTTTTAAAAACTTTTAAAGTATCTAATTTACTAGTTTCAATATTCCTGAGTAAATAAATGGTGTCTCCTGTCATTTGGTTTTCACCATTCCACATTATTGGTTTGCGTAATAATTTAGTGATACCTGTTTTTTCATTTACATAGATAGAATCACATTTTCCGCTAATTGGTTCTTCTCCAGGTAATCCTTTTTTAAACAATCGAGCTTTATAATAACCTCTTAAAACGCGATTATCTGCTTTTCCAGTAATGCGTAACGTATCTGCATGAACATAAATAGAGTCATTATTTCTAACAGTAATAGCTAATGCTCTTTTGGTAATAAAAACTGAATCTTGTTCTTTAAATATTTCTGCATAATGCCCGCTAATAAAACTATTGTTTAAGGTGTCTATTAAACGGATATTATTAGTTGCAGATGCAAAATTTTTATTTCTATCAAAATAAATACTATCTCCATACATGGTTCTGTTTTCATAATCAACTCTCGAGTTTTTCACGAAGTACCCAATGTCATTTCGGGTGTTATAATATCCCCTTTCACAATAAACAATACTACTTTCACCTTTTATAGTAGATTTACCATATAGATAGGCAATTCCAGATTCTGAATAAAAATCTAATTGTTGAGAGTTTATCGTATATTTTGGATTATTGATAACAACATTAGATAAAAATTGATATTTTTTTGAATCTGCAAAGTACCTACCAACTTTACTGGTTAAAGTACTCGCAGTATCTTTAACAGTACCACCACTTCTGTAAAAAGCTTGCTGTTTAATACGATCAAAATATAAGGTATCAGTACTTAAAGAAGTTTTAGAATCATTAAAGGCAACATCTCCACTGGCAAATGCAAACTGAGTATTACCGTTATATTCCCCATATTTACTTCGCATAGAAATGGTATCACCTTGCGAAATATTTACAGAACCATATGCTTTTACAAAATTATCTTTTGTATATACATAGGCTTGATCACACCACATTTCTACACCTTCATGAACGATATGTACTTGCCCAGAATTATCACGAGTATAAATTACAGCATCTGGGAATTCAGGTTTTTTTTCCCAATACCCAGATTTAATAGTAACTTGTTTTTTTTCTTCGGTAGTAGTTTTTTCTTCTTGTGCAATTAGATTGCTTCCGAAGAAAGTAAATAAAAATAAAAGAATGTAATTGTCAAGTTTCAAATAAAAATTCCTTTGTATATTGAATTAACGAAGATACTAAAGAATTGTTATTACCTGTGAATGGTTTGTTTTCTATCTGGACCAACCGATACTATCTTAATGGGTATTTCTAATTCCTTTTCAAGAAAATCAATGTACTCATTTAACTCAGATGGTAATTGACTAACATCCGTCATTTTTGTCAAATCTTCTTTCCAACATTTAAATGTTGTATAAATTGGAGATACATTTTCTTCTTCGATATTATAAGGTAGGTGCTTGATTACCTCTCCTTTATAGTTATAAGCAGTACAAATTTTTAAGTTTTTAAAACCACTTAATACATCACTTTTCATCATCATTAACTGTGTTACTCCGTTTATTTCACAAGTATATTTTAAAGCGACTAAGTCCAACCAACCACAACGTCTCTCTCTTCCGGTAACAGCACCAAACTCGCGACCGACTTTAGCCATTTTCTCACCTACTTTGTCAAATAATTCTGTAGGGAAAGGTCCAGAACCAACTCTAGTGGTATATGCTTTGAAAATACCATAAACTTCGTTAATTTTTCTTGGAGCCACCCCTAGTCCTGTACATGCACCAGCGGCAGTTGTATTTGAAGAGGTTACAAATGGATAAGTTCCAAAATCAATATCTAATAAGGAACCTTGCGCTCCTTCTGCTAGAATGGTTTTTCCAGATTTCATCGCTTGATTCAAATACTCTTCACTATCGATAAAAGTTAATTTTTTCAATTTCTTAATGGAATCAAAAAATTCAACTTCCATTTCATCTAAATCATATTGTATCTCTACATTATAGAACCTAATCATAGCAACATGCTTGTCTGCTAAGGCTCTATACTTTTGTTTAAATGTTTCAAGTTCTAAATCACCAACTCGAATACCATTTCTACCGGTTTTATCCATATAAGTTGGGCCAATTCCTTTTAAAGTAGATCCTATTTTTGCTTTGCCTTTTAAAGCTTCTGAAGCTGCATCTAATAGTCGATGCGTAGGTAAGATTAAATGTGCTTTTCTGGAAATAATTAGTGTTGAAATATAATCGATATTAAAAGGATCTAATGCTTCCAATTCTTTAACAAAAACAACAGGATCTATAACCACTCCGTTTCCAATTACATTGATAGATTCTTTATGAAATATACCGGAAGGAATAGTTCTTAAAACATGTTTTATGCCATCGAATTCTAAGGTATGTCCTGCATTTGGACCTCCTTGGAATCGAGCTATAATATTATATTTTTTAGAAAGAACATCCACAATTTTCCCTTTTCCTTCATCGCCCCATTGTAATCCAAGTAATAAATCTACTGCCATATGTTATGCTTTTTCCTGTTTTGAGTCAGGAGTTTTTTTATTTCCGTAAAAATAAAGTGAATGATTAAATATTTCAACATTAAAAACCTCTTCAATTGTTTTTTTTATAGATTGGATTCTAGGATCACAAAACTCTATAACTTCTCCATTAGATAAAATAAGATGATCGTGTTGTTTATCAAAATAACATTTTTCATATTGGGCTTGATTTTGACCAAACTGATGCTTTCGGACCAAACCGCATTCCAACAGTAATTCTATGGTATTATAAAGTGTAGCCCTACTGACTCTATAATTTTTATTTTTCATGTTTATATACAATGATTCAATATCAAAATGATCATTGTGGTCATAAACTTCTTGAAGTATAGCGTAGCGTTCAGGTGTTTTTCTATGTCCTTTTTCTCCTAAAAAGGCTGTAAAAACATTCTTAACTATTCCTTGATTACTTGGATTCATCTTAGCGTTCATATATAAACAAAAATACTCATTTATACTCTGGTAACTTTATCGATACCATTAATTTTTTTAATGTTTTTCACAAGGTTATCAAGAATGGTAATGTTTTTTACAACGAGTATAATATTTCCATTAAAAACACCGTCATCACTTTCAAAATGAACACTTATCATATTAATATTGTGAGTGTTTGAAATAATCCTTGTCACTTCATTCACTAGTCCAACGGTATCAATTCCCGAAATTAATAATTCAGTTTTAAAATCACTTTGACTGGAGTCTATCCATTTTGCACTAATAATACGGTAACTGAAATTACTTTGCAGTTGTAATGCATTTGGACAATTTTTTTTATGAATCTTAATTCCATCAGTAACAGTTATAAACCCAAACACCTTATCGCCAGGAATTGGATTGCAACAAACGGCAATTTTATAATCTAATTTATCATCATCTTTACCAAATACAAGCTGGTCGTATTTTGCAGTAATTTCTTCTTTATGTATGTCTTCTGGTTTACTAGACTTCCGAAGTTTATTTTTAAAGAAACTTACAATCATATTGTTTCTAGATGTTGCAAATTCTTTTATTTTTTTATTATCTATAATTCCAGCACCAACTCTATAAAATAAGTCGAGGCTTGTTTTAATTTTAAAATAAACTACCAATTGATTGATTGTTTTATCGTCTAAGGTGATTTTAAGCGATTTTAACTTTCTGGCTAAAATTATTTTTCCATCTTTCGCAATTTGTTTCTCTTCTTCTTTTAAAGAAGATCTTATTTTTGATAAAGCTCTACCAGAAGTAGCATAATCTAACCAATTTGAATTTGGTTTAACTTTATCAGAAGTAATAACTGCTACTTGATCACCACTTTTTAATTGATGACTTAATGAAACTAATTTTCCATTAACTCTTGTTCCTCTTGTATGTAAACCTATTTCAGTATGAACATTAAAGGCAAAGTCTAAAGCGGTAGAACCTTTCTTAAGAGAATATAAATCACCCATCGGTGAGAAAACAAAAATCTCTTTGGTATATAAGTTTAATTTAAACTCTTCTACAAAATCTAAAGCACTAATGTCATCATTTCCTAATGTTTCTTGTAGCTTATTGAGCCAAATATCTAAATCAACATCTCCTTTTTCTTTATTTTTATACTTATAATGAGCTGCAAATCCCTTTTCAGCAATTTCATTCATTCGTTCCGATCTAATTTGTACTTCAACCCATCGACCCTTTGGTCCCATTACAGTAATATGAAGCGCTTCATAACCGGTTGATTTTGGTGATGATATCCAGTCACGTAATCGAGTAGGGTTAGGACGAAAATGATCGGTAACAATTGAATAAATTTTCCAGGCAAGAAATTTTTCATTTTCTTCATTTCCTTTGTAAACAATCCGTACCGCAAACTTGTCATAGACTTCATCAAATGAAACATTTTGAACCATTATTTTTCTTCTAATTGAAAATATTGATTTTGGTCTTCCTTTTATTTCATATGCTAAGTTTTCTTTATCAAGAGAATCTTTAATCATACTTTTAAAAGAATTGATATAGCTGTCTTGTTGTTGTTTACTTTCTTTAATTTTACTAAAGAGATCATTGTATACTTCAGGTTCTGTATATTTTAAACTTAAATCTTCAAGTTCAGACTTTATTTTATACATTCCTATACGGTGTGCTAATGGTGCATATATATATAGGGTTTCTGAAGCTATTTTCACTTGTTTATTAGGAGGCATAGCACCCATGGTTTGCATATTATGCAAACGGTCTGCAATTTTTATAATAATTACTCGAATATCTTCATTTAAAGTCAGTAACATTTTACGGAAATTTTCCGCTTGAAGTGAATTGTTTTTATCTGTAGACAGGTGAGATATTTTGGTAAGTCCGTCTACAATCCTAGCCACTCCTTCTCCAAACATCTGTTCGATATCTGCCAAGGTATAATCAGTATCTTCTACTACATCGTGAAGTAATGCTGCCGCAATTGAAGTAGAATCTAAACCAATTTCTGAAGCGACAATCTTTGCAACCGCTATGGGGTGAAAAATATAGGCTTCACCAGACTTTCTGCGCTGTTCTTTATGGGCATCAACCGCAATGTCAAAAGCATTACGTATCAATTTTTTATCTTCTTTGCTGAGAGTTCTATAGCTGATTTTAAGCAATTTTTTATATTGCTTTGCAATCTCTTTATTTTCTATTTCTATAGCCTCTTCTGTCATAAAATAAAAATACATAAATGATTGTAATAAACAATACAATACATTTTTATTTATCAGTAATTTTTTTTAATTAAAGTAGAGAAACACTTTTGTTAAATGCACTTATTAAGTCATTATGTTACGGTAACGTTGTAACAATGTGGGGTGAGAGTAATGAGCAAAAACATATGCTGGGTGTGGAGTAAGATTACTTAAACTATTTTTAGATAATTTTTTTAATCCAGAGATTAATGGAGCACCTTTAAAACTGCTTTTCGCATAATTATCAGCTTGATATTCAAATTTTCTTGAAATAAAATTCATAAGCAATCCGGTAAGTTCAGAAATTGGACTATATAAAATTCCAAATGCTATTAATCCAATATGAAATGAAGGAATAGTTACATTTAGTGCTTCAGATAATATAGGACTTCCTACAAACAAAGATAACAACCAAAAAGTGAATCCCATTGTCAGAATACTTGCGATTAGATTAAAAACAATATGTTTTCTTTTATAATGTCCTACTTCATGAGCGAGTACTGCTACAATTTCATCTTCTTCCAAATCATTTATTAAAGTGTCATAAAGCGTTACTCTTTTTTCACTTCCAAAACCTGAAAAATAAGCATTAGCTTTTGTACTTCTTTTAGAGCCATCTATCACAAATATCTTATCCAACTTGAAACCAACCTTTTGAGCATAATTTTCAATTTTTGTTTTTAATGTTCCTTCCTCAAGTGGTATTTGTTTATTGAAAAGTGGCACAATTAACCTTGCATAAAACATATTCATAAAAAAAGTAAACGCAGCGACCATTCCCCAAGCATATAACCAGAAATTACTTCCAGTAGATTCATAAAACCAAATGATAATTGAAAGAATTAAACCTCCTAATAATGAAGATATTAGCCAGCTTTTAGCCTTATCCAAAAAAAATATTTTTAAAGTAGTTTTATTAAATCCAAATTTTTCTTCGATCACAAAAGTGTGAAAATAACTAAATGGGGTGCTTAAAATATCACTTGCAAACATAATACCTCCAAAAAATATAAGTGCAATAATGATATTGTTATCTGAATAAGTACGCGCCCATTTATCTACAAAAGCAAAACCATCTAAAAAGAAAAAAGCCAAAGTAGCAACTAAGGATACTAATGAAGTGATCGAACCAAATCGAGCATTAACTTTTTTATAAGCCTGTGATTTTTGATATTCTTTATGATTATAGACATCTTTTAACTCAATTGGGATAGAATCGTCATAATGACTAGAATTTAAAGTGTCTAATATTTTATCAATAATGAAACTTAGTATCAATATAGTTATGATGATATAAAATAGGGTAGTGGCTGTCATATTATTTTTCTAATTTTTAAAGATGTAAATTGAGTTTAATAGGTTCTTTAATTAAAATTTCGTTGTTTTTTTACTTCAAATAAAAGAATTCCAGTTGCCACGGAAACATTCATGGAATCAATTTGACCTTGCATAGGGATGTGTATGTTTTTTTTGCTTTCATCTCTCCATTGACTTGATAAACCAGTAGATTCTGTTCCAACAACTATTGCAGTGCTTTCTATGAAATTACAGTTATAATAAACTTCGGATTCTTGTAAAATTGCACTGTAAATTGAAATATTTTTATTCTTTAAAAATGTGATGATCTCTGAAGTATTCCCTTGGGCTATCTTATTGGTAAAAACACATCCAATACTACTTCTAATTATATTTGGATTGTATATATCTGTTTTTGGATTTGCAATGATTACGGCATCTACATTTGCAGCATCAGCAGTTCTTAATATTGCACCAATATTACCAGGTTTTTCTGGAGCTTCAGCAACTAAAATCAATTGATTGTGATTTTTTAACTTTAAATTGCTTAAAGATAAATCTTTAGATTCAGAAATTGCAATGATTCCTTCTGTGGAAGTTCGATAAGCAATTTTTTTATAGACCTCAATAGAGATTTCAATAAGATTGTTGACGTCTGTATTTAAGAAGTTTGATACGTCGTTTTCTGAAATGATATCAGAACAAAAAAGCAAAGTATTGATTTTGTAACCACCCTTTAAAGCTAATTTTATTTCGCGTTTTCCCTCAATAATAAATAAGCTGCTTTTTTTTCGCTCTTTTGCTTTCTCTTGAAGTAGTAATACTTTTTTTATAAGTGGATTCTGAAAGCTTGAAATGTTTTTTAACATAACACAAATATAACCTTTTTAGAGATTGACTAAGTTTTATTAAATGGAGATAATTTATACATTCTTTAGAATGTAAATTATTGCAATAAAAAATAAGAATTACGATATATAAATTTTTAGACAGGAGTTAAGTGATTTAAAAAAGGCAATTGGATTCCGGAATCACCTCTTTTCATATTCCAAAGTTAAACTCAGAAATATATTTTATAACAAATTGATTTTGGAGGAAATTCAACAATAAAGAAGGTGTTTAAGAATTAATTTTTAGCTTTTTCCTGCTTGGTAATTTTTGTGCTTTTCCCTACATTTATTTGTCTATTCAAAAATAAAATTTCAAAACCTATTAAAAATCGCCAGCGTGATTGTTTTATGGTAGCAATTTGATCTATCAATAATTCAGGGAAAATATTTTCATCATTTGAATTTAAAAAATCAGATTTTCCATGAGTATATACAGTACCTAAAATAAAATTCACTCTTTTGTAACCAAAGTTAACACCTAAGCCATAGTGATAAAAATCAGTGCCTGTGTTAACTCTATTTTCCGAATTACTTGCTAATTCTATGATGGACGTTTCAATATCGAAAGGAGAAAAATCGGTTGAAAAACTACCAAAGGCACTAATGATTGGATTTATATATATCTCTGCTCCCATACCAAAATTAACAATAGAACTTAATTTTTCTTCAAATTGATACCGATAAACCTCTTCATCTGTTATACTTTCTAAAGTTGGTATGTCAAGCCTATCATAGGTGTCAACTGCAGAGTTCCAACTAATATTTAAATGTAATTTGTTCTTTTTAAATGGAATACCACCACCTAAAGAAATACCCATAGGAAATATTCTTTTAGCATTTACATCATCTAAATTATTTAAGGCAAATATATCAACTCCATTGTTGGAACCAGAAAGTACTTCTTCATTATAAAAAGAACCTTCACTATATACTTCTAAATATGGCAAATCAATGTTTAATCCAAATTCTATTGATTTAAAAACCCAAGCTGCACCAATTTTTAAAAATGCCCCATATGATTTTTGATCAAAACTAACTTTATATTTATGATTCGTTACTTGATCTAAATCATTAATTGAAGTGAATTGGTCACTATTTCCCGCTGAATAATTATAATAGGATGCAAATAATGAAGCACCTAAACTAAAATTAGAAGTAATTGATTTGGCCCACGAAAGACCAAACCAATTTTCTCTTAATCGATAATTTAAATTTGTGCTAGCAAAATATTTCGCTACTCCAGGTAGTTCATTATTGAATTCATTATCAACGATACCAGTATTAAAACTGAGATCGATTTCGTATCTATTTCTTGAAATTAATGCGTAAGCAAATTGGTGGTTTTTTAAGAATTTTATTTTAAAAGTCCCAGAAACCATACTTGGTAATCCTTTAAAATCTGAACTTGAAAGTTCGGTTTTGTCAAACAAATAATTTTCAATTTTAACATCGATAAGTTCATATATTTTAGCATTTATAGCAAAAACAGGATCTTCTATTAAAGCTAGTCTTGCCGGATTATAATAGGTTGCTCCTAAATCGTCAACACTACCAGTAACATTACCATTTAATAATATAGACCTATTTCCAAAATTCTCATACTTATAGTTAGTTTGAGACTTTACTTGAATTACAAAACAAATAATTATTAAAAATAATGAATATTTCATTTAAAATTAGTTATTACTATATTTTTTAGAATATCGTTTCCAAAGTTTAGTTTGATGAGTTTCTAGAGATATTTCTCTGCCATCAATAAAAGCAAGGCTTAAAATGTTAGTACGCATGTCTAAAGCATCTCCTTCACAAATAAATAAAGTAGCACTTTTACCAGTTTCTAGTGTACCATAATTTGCGTCAATACCTAAAATTTTAGCTGCATTTTCTGTGATTAATTGTAACGCCTTTTCTTTACTTAAACCTTGCGCAGCAACTTGACCTGCATAAAAGGGTAAGTTTCTTGTATTCATTCCTTCCATTTGTCCACTTGTTTGTAAAGCTACTAAAATTCCTTCATCTACTAATAATTTTGCTAACTTATATGGTAAATCATAATCTTCATCATCCCTTTCAGGGGTACTATGAACCCTTTGGATTAAAACGGAAACATCATTCTTTTTGAGGAAATCACTAATTTTATAAGCTTCATAAGCTCCCACCAAAACAACATTGTTTATTCCATTATTTTTAAGAATAGTCACCGCATCAATCATTTCTTTTTCTCCCTGAGCATGCACAAATATTTTTTGATGACCAATAAATAAACCTTGCATTGCTTTAAAAGCTTCGTTAATTTTTTTAGGAGTTGACTTTCCATAGGTTTTACTATTTAAAATAAAGCTCTTTATATTTTCAATTTCTTCTTGGTAATTTTTGTTTGCCTTATATGCACTAGATTCTCCTAACCACCATCTGCCTCGAGCATAACTATTTGGCCAATTTATATGAACCCCATCATCTTCCTTAACTACTGCATCTTCCCAGTTCCAAGCATCTAATTGTACAATTGAAGAAGTACCAGAAATAGTACCACCTCTAGGAGTAATTTGTGCTATCAATACACCATTTGGTCGCAATGATTCAACCACTTTGCTTTCTGCATTATAAGCTATTAAAGACCTTACATTGGGAATGAATTCACCTAACTCATCTTGATCTCTAGTGGGTCTAACGGCATCAATTTCAACGAGCCCTAATGTTGTATTAGGAGCTATAAAACCTGGATATACATGTTTTCCAGTAGCATCGATAATAGTTCCTCTCAATGCTATTTTTGAGCTAGTAGCATCAGCAACAGCTATTAATATACCATTTTCAAAGGTGATGATACTGTTTTTTATAATACTACCATTACCTATATGGGCAGTTGCTCCTGATATGGTGATAATTTTATTTTGTAGAGGAGCAGGTGTTTGCTGTGCAAAAACAAACAAACTAAAACTAATAAATACTAGCGTTGTTATATTTTTAAATATTTTCATAATTTCTTTATTTTTAATTATAAACTTTCACAGGTTAAATGTCTCTTTTTCTTCCACATTGGTGTTCTCTTTTTTACTCCATTATCTTTCTCATTTCGCATTAAGTTAACAAGTTTGTTTTTTTCTTTCTGAATTGCTTTGCGTTGTTGTTTGTCTTTTTTAATATCAAAATAAACTGCTCCTTCAATTAATGTTTTTTCAGCTTTAGTATAAATCGATAATGGATGATCACTCCACAATACTAAATCGGCATCTTTACCTACTTTTACGCTTCCTACTTTATCATCTAAGTGTAATAGTATAGCAGGGTTTAGAGTGACCATTTTCCATGCATCTTCTTCAGACATTCCTCCATATTTTACAGATTTTGCTGCTTCTTGGTTTAATCTTCTAGACATTTCAGCATCATCACTATTAATCGCTACTATAACTCCTGCATTTGCCATAATTGAAGCGTTATAAGGTATTGCATCAATCACTTCATATTTATAAGACCACCAGTCACTAAAGGTTGAAGCACCTACGCCGTGTTTTTTCATTTTGTCAGCCACCTTGTATCCTTCTAATATGTGAGTAAAAGTATTGACTCTAAAGTTAAAACGTTCGGCTACTTTCATCAACATGTTAATTTCACTTTGCACATAAGAATGGCAGGAAATAAACCGTTCATTGTTTAAAATCTCTACCAAAACTTCCATTTCTTCATCATAACGATATGTTTGTCCACTTTTCTTTTGATGCTCATATTCTTGAGCTCTTGTAAAGTAATTTATGTATAATTGTTCTACACCCATTCTAGTTTGTGGAAAACGGCTGTAGCTTTGCCAATTCGATTGTTTTACATTTTCACCCAAAGCAAATTTTATAAATTTTGGAGCGTCTTTGTAAAGAAGCCCATCTGCATCAGATCCCCATTTAGGTTTTATAATAGCAGAACGTCCTCCAATTGGATTGGCAGAACCATGTAATATTTGTATGGTAGTAACGCCCCCTGCTAAATTTCGGTAGATATTAATATCTTCAGGATCCAATACGTCTTCTATAGTAACTTCCGCAGAAGAATTTTGACCTCCTTCATTGATACTAGCTGCGGCAATATGCGAATGCTCATCGATTATTCCTGAAGTTAAATGTTTGCCAGTTGCATCAATAATTAGAGCATTTTCAGCAGATAAATTAGTTCCTATTTTTTTAATTTTACCATTCTTCACTAAAACATCTGTTTCCCTTAAAATTCCATCTTCTTCATTTGTCCAAACCGTAGCGTTTGTAAAAAGAATGTTTTGTTGTTTTGGAAGCTCAGAAAAACCATAACCAACATTTGGATAGGTTAGAGGTACTATTTCAATTTTTTGTTCATCTTCTTTTTTATCTTCTTTTTTATCTTCTTTTCCACCCTTATTTTCTTTAGGTTTTTTTTGCTTTGTAGCATAAAAAAGAGTTTCTTTTCCGTTAGGTAAAATTAGTAGTCCTGAAAAATCATCATTCTTTTTTTCAATAAGAGCCGTAGAACTATAAACATCTTTAGTCTTTTTATTTATAAACGTCAAGGTAAGCCAATTGTTTATATAATTTAATTTTGAAGCGTATGCTATAGTGTCAAATTTTACTTCCGATTTTAAGGTTTCTATTTTTCCAAATATCGAAATATCGAATTTTTTTTCAGAAGTTGATATCAAATAATCTCCACGGATATCTTTTTGGTTTAAAGAATTGATGCTATTTTTATTTCCTTGAACCCAGTTTTCATAAAGAATTGTTTTTTCATTAAATAACTCACCGGAGGTAATTAAAAAGTTCGCGTACCGTCCATTTTTTAGAGTTCCTATTTTATCGCTTTGTCCAAGCATTGCTGCTGGTATTGTAGTCAAAGATTCCAATGCTTTGGTTTTATCATAACCATATTTAATCGCTTTTTTTAGATTGGTATCGAACTCGGAGATAGTTTCTAACTTAAAAGTAGTTAGCGCAAATTCAATATTATTCTCAGACAATACTTTTAAATTAGTAGGTGCTTGATTCCAATAACGCATTTCTTCAATAGTGAGATGTTTTAATGAATAGGGGTCACTAACATCATAAGCTTTAGGGAAATTTATAGGAATAATATATTTTGCTTGAGTAGCTTTAATGCTTTCAATAGTTTCGTATTCATTTCCTCCACCTACAATGGTGTAATTAAGGTTGAATTCATCACTAATATCAGCTGCATTAATATTTTTTCTTTTGTCTCCACTTTCTATAAATGAAGGTATATTTTTGTTCGTAATTAAAGCTTCAAGTGATAAATCTTTATTGGTTGCATTTCCTTCTAAATACCATTTAGCATCATGTTGTAATTGCTTTAATAGGGCTATAGATCCCATATGTGAGGATGGATAGGATTGACTACTCGTTTGTGATTTTTTAAAAGAAAAGTATTGTCCTGAAGCATCATTGATGATTCTTTCTGAATTAGTTCCTTTATCATTTAATGTTACTAAAACACCAGTACCTCTAGCAATTCCATCCATAATATGAGAGTTTACAACTCCAAATCCAGCTTTTCTAAGTTCATCTGCTTTTTTACTAGCATACATAAATTTATCGATGGCTTTATTTTCTGGCATGATATGATCGTTCCAATAAAAACCTTCTCTTTTGGTAGCGTATTGTTGAGATCGTTCTCTTTTTGCTTTTTTGGGTTTCGATACTCCAAAACCAGAATAGGGGTCAATAAAAGAAGGGTAAATATAGTTCCCGTTTAAATTGATAATGATAGTGTTTTCAGGAATGGTTACTGATTCTCCACTTTCAATTACTTTTCCATCTTGTATTAATAGGGTGCCGTTTTTTATTATTTCATTTGGAGTAATAAAAATTACAGCATTTGTAAAAGCTGTATAGTTATTGTTTTCTTGTTTTAATTCAGTATTGGTTGGAAAATAATCTTGGGCAATTAAATTTGTTATACTTATCAGAATTAGGCAAAAGAGTATTGTTTTTTTCATGGGTTTAATAGTTGATCAATAAGACTTAAAAATACAAATACTGTAGGATTAAAAAATAATATTAAGAGTTTTAACACAATTGATGTCTAAAATGGCTGGTCTTCGTAATAATTAATAATTAAAGCGACCATATAACTATAACTCTTGATGCCGTTGGATTGATTATTTGCTTTTAAAAATTGATCCCAAAATAATTTCGAAATTACTTCAAAGGGATTTTCGTAGCTTTTCCAGAAATCCCGCATCTCTTTATAGCTTTTTAAAATTCCAGGACTAATCGTAGTCAATAATTCATGATAGGAATCTAAATCTCTTCTGGCGATTTCATTTACACAATAACGCAATGCAAAAATATAACCTGTATATTTAATAAATTCATCTTCATTATTTATAGTCGCAAGTGCTGCTATAAAATTTGCTTCATTCTCTGCAGCATAACCTAATTGATGAGCTTGCTCGTGACAACTTACTACTGGGAATTTATGAAAATTAATAAGACTATTTACTTGTGCTTCCCCTGTAAAAGGATTGAAATAACCACTATAGCCCATATAAGTTAATCCCAAACTCCAGATGCTATTTTTTAAGCTTAAAGGAGTATAATTAAGGTTAGGATATTTTTGAGAAAGGTTTTTATAGCCATTCAAGGTCTTTTCAAATAGTTGTTTATCGTCGTAAGGGGATTCAATTTTTATGGAATCATGAAACCCTATTTTTCGATGCATCTCATTCGATTTTTTAATCAATCGTTTAGTGGTAGCTATCAGTTCTTCTGTATTATATTCGGTATCTAGCGTAAGACTTTGATGCAATGGAACGCGATAATAATTTAATCCCCAAAGAAGATTAAATAATAAATACACAACAGATAAAGTTGAAAAAACATCTAAAATAAAATTTTTGGTATCTGTTTTTATTCGTTTTATGTTTTTATAACCCCATCGAATCAAAAATATCATTGTAAAGAAATAAAAAATATCACCTACTGAAAAAGGAATCCATCCAAAAATAAATCGGGAAGTTTTTGAAATAAAAGGAAATATACCAGTACTATAAAAAGTTTCTATAAATCCAGGAACATATTTTAATAATTGTAAAACTAAAATCTGAATAGGGAGTAGGACTACTAAAACTAGTTTTATCTTCTTTTGCATAAATCAAACTTACAAATAATTCTTATTATAATTTTTACTCGTGTAAGTAAATTGTAATTTTACAAAAATCTTTTTAAATAGATCCTATACCATGAATAAAGCCATTAGAAATTTAGAGCCAAATAGACTTTGGAATAATTTTGCAGATTTAAATGCAGTACCTCGTGCTTCCAAAAAGGAAGAACAAGTAATTGAGTTTATAAAGAATTTCGGAAAGAAATTAAGTTTAGAAACTTTTGAAGATGATGTGCGGAATATCATTATTCGCAAACCAGCAACAAGCGGAATGGAAAATCGGAAGGGAATTGTATTGCAGTCTCATATAGATATGGTACATCAAAAAAACAATGATACCGATTTTGATTTTACTACTCAAGGAATTGAAATGTATGTAGAAGGTGATTGGGTACGTGCAAACGGAACCACTCTAGGAGCCGATAATGGGTTGGGAGTAGCAACCATAATGGCGATTTTAGAAAGCGATACTATTGCGCATCCAGCAATCGATGCATTATTTACTATCGATGAAGAAACTGGAATGACGGGTGCTTTAGGATTAAAAGGTGGAATATTACAAGGAGAAATTTTATTAAATTTAGATACCGAAGAAGATGATGAAATAGGAGTGGGTTGTGCTGGTGGAGTCGATGTTACTGCATCTAAAAATTACCTTCCAATCCCAAGTTCTAATAATGCCAATGCATATAAAATAACAATTAAAGGACTGCAAGGTGGGCATAGTGGTATGGAAATTCAATTAGGATTAGGAAATGCTAATAAATTGATGAATCGTATATTATCTGAAGTGAATGACATTTGTTCTTTATCCTCTTTATTGGGAGGAAGTTTACGTAATGCGATTCCGAGAGAAAGTAATGCTATTGTAGTAGTAGCAATTAATAACGAGATCGATTTTCTAGCTGGTTTTGAAAAAATGAAAAATGAAATTAAAAATGAATTTCATCACTTAGAGTCTGCTATTAATATTAGCGTTAAAAAGGTAGCAGTTCCAGAAACGGTAATGAGTATCGAAGATCAAAATCAGTTTTTTAAAGCTGTATATGCTACTCATAATGGTGTTTTTAGAATGAGTCCATCTATTGAAAATTTGGTAGAAACATCCAATAATATTGCTAAAATAGCGGTAAATAATGGAATCATTAAAATAGAATGTCTTACCCGTTCGTCGGTAGATTCATCTAAAGAGAATATGGTAAATACTTTATCGTCAGTATTTGATCTAGCTGGGTTTACTGTTAGTTTTTCCGGAGATTATCCAGGTTGGGCTCCTAATATGGATTCAGCTATTTTAAAAGTCGTAGCCACTTTATATGAAAAAATAAATGGAGAAAAAGCGAATATTGCAGCTTGTCACGCAGGATTAGAATGTGGTATCTTAGGAACAAATTATCCTGAGATGGATATGATTTCTTTTGGACCTACGATCAAAGGAGCACATTCTCCAGATGAAAGAGCTAGTATCTCTTCTACTCAAAAGTTTTGGAAATTTATAAAAGAAATTTTAAAAGAAATACCTTTTAAGTAATTTAAAGACACAAACTATAAAAGTTATTAATTAATCATCAAGTTTTAATTAATAAATAATATGTCACCTTTTTATTAATTAATAATACTACATAAAAAATAATGGAAGGTATATTTTAAAATACACCTTCCATTATTACTTAAATATTTAATTTATAAAAATATTATTTAGCTTTTGATTGCTCAAGGGCCAAGTTATAAATAACTAAACCAAAACCAATTTTATTAATTGCATCGGCTATGTTATACCAAACATCCATGTCTAAGACATTAAGACCAAGCATGTCATACCATCCAGAAGTACCAGCCATGTAACCTATTGGGTATATTGCCCAACCTACTAGTACGAACCAACATAATACTTTGTGAGCACTTTGTATTGAACCACCTGCTTCTTTAGCTAATTTAGCTGCACCACCTAACCATATTTCATATACAATAGCGAAATAAGCAACACCAGAAACTAATCCCCATATTTGAGCATTATTTGAATCTGAAACTTCTCCAATGTATCCTGTTACAAGCATTACTACTGAAAGTAAGATCATTTTCCATAACATGGATTTTTTTGCACCTGCTACTTTTAGTATTAAATAAAATTCAACACACATTAATGGTACTGTAAGAATCCAATCAACATATCTAAAATCTGTTGGAGATTCTCCAGTAGTCATGTAATAATCTCTCATGTACCAATAATGAACTGCAGCGATAAATGTAATTAAACCAGAAACAAGTATGGAAGTTTTCCACTTTCGGTCAAAATCATTCATTGAGAAAAAGAAAAATGCAGATGCTGCCATCATGGCCATACATCCAATAAAAAAAGTGAAAGCAGTAGAATCCATTGTTCCTACTGTTTCAGGGGCAATTGCGATAAAATTTAGTAAATTTGTCATAATATATTTTGATTTGTTTATTCAAACATACAATTTTATAAATAAATAAAAAATTTTTGTTTATAAAAATATATTATTTTGTTTATTTAAACGTACAATTAATTAAACATGGTTAATGTGAATTTAATATTTATTTATGTTAATTATTAATTATCTTACATATTTATTCTATGAAATATAAGGAAAAAGCAATTTTAATAACATTTTTTAGTCTTTGGCTTTCGGTCTATTTTAAAGGACCGACACAAGAAGTATTTGCTCTTTTTCTTATTTTTTCTTTGGGCATTATGCATGGAAGTAATGATTTGTTTTTAATTTCTAAATTTAAAACAACTTCTAAACCCTTAAAACTTGTTTTTTTCTTTAGTTCATATATTTTAACCGTTTTAGTGGCTAGTTTACTTTTTTATTACATTCCCATTTTTGCACTAACTGGATTTATAATTTTTAGTGCATTTCATTTTGGGGAACAACATTGGAATGAAGCCAAGACAAAAAATCTAAATTTTAACCGTTTGTTATTCCTTAACTATGGCTTGTCTGTTTTATTTTTACTTTTTACTTTAAATAGTAATGCCACAATAGAAATAATATCTGCACTCACAGGTTTATTAATCAATGAAATTTGGTTTAGCTGGATATTTTTTTTAAACATTACATTATTTATAGTACAAGCTATAGTGATGACCTATAAATCTTATATTTCTTTGCAAGAATTATTGTTTGAGTTTTTTTTAATCATTGTCTTTGCTATTGTTTTTAAAACAGCTACACTTATTTGGGCATTTGCTATTTACTTTATCTTCTGGCATAGTATACCCTCAATTTTTGAACAGCAGTCCTTTTTATATGGCGAAGTTTCTTTTAAAACCTTTATTAAATACGTCAAGTCCTCTTTCCTAATCTGGCTAATTTCTATAAGTTCAATGCTTGTATTATTTATATGGTTAAAAGATGAAGCTATTTTATTACCCTTATTATTTGCCTTTTTGGGAGCAATTACATTTGCACATTCGCTAACAATTTCTAAAATGTTTAAATCTAAAAAACAACATTAAAAATATTTTTAATAATTATCCACTAGCTGGGCAGGTATTTTTTTTAAATGTTTAACAAAAAATATATATTAATAAACATTTTGTATATTTGCCTATATATTTTAGTTATATTTCTATAAATTAAAAAAAAATAAAAATGTTTGGATTATTTAAAAAAAAATCACAAAAAGAAAAATTAAGAACTCAATATGAAAATCTTTTAAAGGAATCCTATAATTTATCCACTACCAATAGGAAGTTGAGCGATCAAAAAGCTTTTGAAGCTGAGGAGGTAATGAAGCAACTTGAAAAGTTAGTCTAATGTATATTATTAATAATGACATCATCTAAAAAACCAGACAATGTAGTTTTTAATTCGGAAACTCAAAAATACGATGCTGCAATTAAACCGTATGCAACATCCCTGGGTGCACCAGTAATAATCCCAACAGATACTCTTGCTTGGAAGAATAGAAGTATTAATAAAATAAATCATAAAGTGACTGCTAAATTCTTAGAATTAAAAGCTGAATATGAAAATATGATACAAGAATTTGAATATAATAAACTCATTTATAATTCAAAATTTTCATTTGAGCCTATTATTGGTGAAGTTTATCATTTGTATAAAAGAAAAAATAAAGAAACTTTTCTTTCACTTATTTCACCAGAGCAATGTAACTTTAATTCGCTAGGTAGCTTTTATTTAAATACAGATCAAATTTGGGAAAAAATTTAATATTAGTATGATTGACAAGCAACAATTAACAGAAATAGAATTAGATCGCATTATAGAGATGGCTTGGGAAGATCGCACACCATTTGAAGCAATTCTCTATCAGTTTGGACTTACAGAAAAAGAGGTCATAAAATTAATGCGAGGAAATCTTAAAGAATCTAGTTTTAAACGTTGGCGTAAACGTGTTAATAGTGGTGTTAGCCAAAAGCATTTAAAAAAACGTAACCCTGAAATTTCACGTTTTAAATGTTCACGACAAAAAGCCATATCAGGAAATAGAATTAGTAAAAGGAATTATTAATGTCTTATTAATGATCATAAATTTAAATAGTAGCAAAAAAAAAAGAGGCTTTCGTAAAGCCTCTTTTTTTATAAATTAGGATATCTTATTTTACAACTTCTACGAGTTCTAAGTTAAAAATTAAATCGCTTCCTGGAGGAATTAAATTAGGAATTCCCCTTTCACCATATGCTAAATGAGCTGGAATAAATAAAGTAATTTTATCGCCTACACCCATCATTAATAACCCTTCTCTAAAACCAGGAATCAGTTGAGCTTCTTTGCTATATTCAGTTTCAGTTGGAGCATATCCGCCACCGTCAGCTCTTCTGCGATCCCAAACGTTGTATTTTTTTGCAACTTCTGCTATGTTCGAATCGAATAAAGTACCATTTGTTAAATATCCAGCGTAGTTCATTTTAACTTTAGCGCCTTGAGCTGGTTTTACACCAGATCCTTTTTTATTAAAATATACTTTTATTCCAGAAGGCATTTCTTTTCCTTTTTCAAGATCAGTAGCTAAAACTTCAGCAGTTGTGTTAGCAATAACTAGTCTAGCAGCTTGTTCTTCTTTTTCTTTTTCTTCAGCAGCAGTCATCGCTTCATTAAATGATAATAGAGAAACATCACCTACTCTAATAATATTGAGTTCATTTATAATAACAGGGTCAACTGGTTTGTCACCAGGTTTTGAAGTTTCAACAACTCCTAAAGAATCAACGATATCTTGACCAATTACGATTTCACCAAAAACAGAGTGTTTACCATCTAGCCAGGGTGTTTCTTTTAAGGTGATAAAAAATTGACTCCCATTGGTTCCTGGTCCAGAATTGGCCATAGAAAGTATTCCTTTTTTACTATGTGTTAAATTATCTGAAAACTCATCAGGGAATGTATAGCCTGGGTTACCAGAACCATTGCCTAATGGGTCTCCACCTTGAATCATAAAATCTTTTATAATTCTATGAAAATTTAATCCATTATAATATTTTTTTCCTTGGTATGCTGAATCTACCAACTCATTTGTACCTTCTGCTAATTCTACGAAATTAGCAACGGTAAGCGGTGTTTCTTCATTATGTAATTTTGCTACAAATACTCCTTTGTTAGTATTAAATTCTGCATAAACCCCATCATTTAGATCTGGGTATTTATTTTCTTGACAAGATGCCAATCCTAAAGTAAGTATTAAGATTAAAAATGATAGTTTTTTCATAATTCTAGTAGTTTTCATTTATTTGATTTATTTTATTTAAAGTTACTGTGCATTGAACAGGAACATTGGTTCCTAGTTTATTGTCGATTCCATAATAGCCAAAAGCTTTATAGGAAGGGAATAGGAAAGTTACGGTTTCTCCTTGTTTCATTAATTTAAGCCCATCTCGTATTCCAGAAATTAATTCTTGATTGGTTTTATCTACGATACAATTTTGTATGCCAATTTCGTCTTTTGAAAGTACCGCAGTTCCATCTAGCTTTTTTATATCATAACTAAACGTTACATGATCTCCAAGTTCTGGTGTTTTAGTTTGTATGGTATCTTTTAAATTGTAATAATACCAAAAACCAGTTTCTGAAGAATGGTAAGGCTGGTCTTTATTAAATTCTAATAGTTGGGTTATTTGTAATTTTTCTTTTTCAAAAATAGCTTTATTTCTTTCTATTGATTTTGTTAAAAAAGACCCAGAATTACTTTGAATTGGTCTTCTTGCCTCAGGACTTTTACAGGAGAGCATAGCAAACAGGATACTTAAAGAAATACATATACTACGACTCATTTAATTCTTTTTTATATAGGGGTAATATACTAATAAATTCTTCAATTGTTTCTGGTAATTTTTTTAAACTCCTGCCACCAGCTGCATTGGTATGACCTCCTCCATTATAATGGTTTCTTGAAAATTCATTAACCGAAAAATCACCTTTACTTCTTAAAGATATTTTTACGATATCTTCTTTTTTATTTTCAATAAATATAATAGCAAAAATAACGCCAGACATCGATAAGGCATAGTTAACAAATCCTTCAGTATCTCCTTTTTTAAAGTTATTATTATTTAACTCATTTTGTGATATCGTAATATATGCAGTGCGAAATTGAGGGAGTATCACCAAATTATTTAAAGCAGTACCCAATAATTTAAGTCGATCTGGACTGTTAGTGTCGTATACATTTTGATGAATACTATCGTTTTCAGCTCCTGCTTCTATTAAATGTGCAATTACTCTATGCGTGGTAGCAGTAGTAGCAGAAAAACGAAAAGAACCCGTATCGGTCATGATTCCCACATACAATTGAGTTGCAATTTTCTTATTTAGTAATTGAATACCTTTTAGTTTTTCCATAAAATGAAAAATCATTTCTGAAGTAGAACACATTGCAACATCACTATAGGTTACTATTGCATAATCATCGGGTTGTTGATGATGATCTATTAATATAAAATCAGCAGTTGCTCGTTCTAACTCAGTTGCTAAATTTCCGGTACGATTAAGTGCGTTAAAATCTAACGTAAATATGATTTCTGCTTGTTCAATAGCAGTTTTTGTATCCTCAAAATTTTGCTCATAATTAATAATGGTAGAAGCTTCAGGAATCCATTTTAAAAATTCGGGAAAATCATTGGGCATTACTACTTGTACTTGATGCCCTTTTTGCTTTAGAAAATTACAAAGTCCTAAACTAGAACCAATAGCATCGCCATCAGGGTTTTTATGACCTATCACGACAATTTTTTTAGGGGTACTTAATAACTTGTTTATTATTGAAATGTCTTCCGAATTCATAGAATGCAAATATACAATTTAATAGTATTTTGGTACAGATATTGAACTATTTTAGAAAAGTATTAACACTATTTTTATAAAATTATTTTATGATTCAAGACTTTCTTCCTTGGAACTTAGTATATCTTTTATTTTTTCAAAAATATAAGGTATCATTTCTTTAGCTATAAGATATACAGCAAAATAATTTCGAGTTACTTTATTACCAAGAAGAAAAGAGCTTATTAATTTTTCTCCAGTTTCAAATTTAATATCTGGAAGGTTTTCGAAAAGTGTACTTTTTAAGGATTCTTTATTTTTAATGGAATCAGCAATTTTTATAATTGGATTATTTTTAAAAGATTGTTCTTGTTCTTTAATGGAAAACCTAAGATTTTTTCTTGCTAACTCTAAATCTTCATAAGATTTTATATCGTATATTTTATTACTCATCGTGCTTCTCGATTATTTTTTTTTCAGTATTGAAAGCAGCATTTATAATAACATTCTTTACCTTACTTTCAATGTTCTTTTTTATAAATATCATATAAATTAAAAATACTACAAAATATATACCGCCAACAGCAGCAAATCCTAATCCAGTGTTCTTATAATAATTTCCAATAAAATAAGCTATTGAAAAACTAAACATCATGCATATAACAACTAGAAATAATGATATAAAAAATGAATTTATAAGTTTTGCAGATACATTAGCTAATACACTTATTAATTCAAGTTTTAAAAGTTCTATTCTGTTTTCGATATATTTTTTTACTGAATCAATCATAAAAGTTTTATATGTTTTTAGTTGTTGCTGATTTTTCTTTTGCTTCCTTTTCAAGATTTGCATATTTTAATAAAATATCTTTTTCAATGGTTTCTACCTTATCTGATAAATGCGCATATTGATCTTTTATTTTTCCTTTAACATCGTAGAATAGATCCTTAAAATCACTTAAATCTTTATTTTCTAGATTTTTAATTTTTTTTGAAATATCTTTAAGTTTAGCATCTAAATCTTCTTTAAGATCCGAAGTTTTACCCACTATTTTTTTTCTAGTTTCTTCTCCAGATTCGGAAGTTAAAAGTATTCCTGCAAATGCACCAACAATTGCTCCTAAAACTATTCCAGTTAAAAATTTTGATTCCTTTGACATATTAAATTATTTAAACATATAGTAAATGTAACATTAATTTCGAATTTATAAAGAGAAAAGATTGTTAAACTATTTATTGATGTTTGTATTGTAATTGTTTTCAATTTCCATATTTTTGCAAAAATTTTAAAAAAAATGAGAACAGACAGAACGTTTACTATGTTAAAGCCTGATAGTGTTGAAAAAGGACATATTGGTGCAATACTTGAAAAAATTACAGCTTCAGGATTTAGAATTGTTGCTATGAAACTTACACAAATGACCTCAGACGATGCAAAAGCTTTTTATGCGGTGCATAGTGAGCGTCCATTTTTTGGAGAGTTAGTAGAATATATGACTCGTGGTCCAATTGTTGCCGCGATTCTTGAAAAAAACAATGCGATGGAAGATTTTCGTACCTTAATTGGTGCAACGAATCCTGCAGATGCTGCAGAGGGTACCATTAGAAAATTATATGCAGCCTCAATAGGTGAAAATGCTGTTCATGGAAGTGACAGTGATGAAAATGCAGCAATTGAGGGTGCTTTTCATTTTTCAGGTAGAGAAATGTTTTAGTAAATATGTTACGGGATTAAAAAATGCCTTCACAAGAGTGAAGGCATTTTTTGTAATTTAGAATTTAGCTTTTGAAGGGAAAATATATATAATTGATTTTTAGCTCAATTTAATATCTTTATCGAAGTACCAACTTCGTTATTATTTGTTTTCCCATTTCTAGATTAATCATATCTATAATTTTTGTTTTTCCATAACTTAACTCTTCTCTTAAAACAGAAGAACTTAATTGTACATATAGTACCTCTCTATCTAATTTAATGGCGGTAGTATATTTAGAGATAGCGTTTCCCATTACCGAATGCCAAGCATCTTCAATAGATACTTTATCCAAACCTTTTTGTAATCTATTTGCATCGATAAAGTTTTTTAAAGCATCACTCATATTGCCATTATCCCCTATTCTTCTTTTTCTTTTTGCCATTTTATAATTTAAACATTTTATAAGATTGATGTATTTTTTTAATTATATTTTCTGTTCTATCTGAATGAGTATCACTAATAAATAACTGGCCAAAATCTTCATTTTTAACTAAAGATATTATTTGCGCTACACGAAGTTCATCTAACTTATCAAAAACATCATCCATTAATAATATTGGATTTACTTTGCTGTGTGCTTTTATAAAATCGAACTGAGCTAGTTTTAAGGCTATTAAATAAGATTTTTGTTGACCCTGTGATCCAAATTTTTTAATTGGATGGTCTCCAATTTCAAAATTAAGATCATCTTTATGAATACCATAATTACTGTATTGTGTTATTTTATCTTTTGCAGCATTCTCTTCCAATAACACTAACAATTCTTTTTCATTTAATTGGCTCTTATAAGAAAGTGTAACCGATTCCTTTGAGTTACTTATGGATTGGTATCGTTTTAAAAAAATAGGCATAAATTCTTCTAAAAACTCTTTTCGTTTTTCAAAAATTGTAGTTCCTAAATCATGTAATTGTAAATTGTAAATGTCTAATGTTTCTTGATTGTATGTATTATTAATTGCAAAATATTTTAAAAGTGAATTTCGCTGTGTTAATACCTTATTGTAATTTAATAGGGTTTGAAGGTAATTAGAATCACCTTGTGAGATCACACCATCTATGAATTTTCTTCTAGTATCACTCCCTTCAATAATTAAATCTCTATCAGTAGGAGAAACGATTACCAGAGGTAAAAAACCTATGTGCTCACTAAATCTATCGTACAATTTTCCATTGCGTTTTATTACTTTTTTATGTCCTCTTTTAGCGCTAACAATAATTTTTTCCTCTCTGTTTTTTTTGGTATAATTTCCTTCAATCACAAAAAAATCTTCTCCATGTTTAATATTTTGAACCGTTAAAGGATTAAAATAACTTTTTCCGAAGGAAAGATGATAAATTGCATCTAAAACATTCGTTTTACCAACCCCATTATTGCCGACTAAGCAGTTAATCTTTGTATCGAACTGAAAAGAAACCGTTTCAAAGTTTTTGTAATTGAGAAGTGATAGGTTTTCTAAAGTCATATTTAGTAGCTGTTTAGAAGTGTTTTAATGTTTGATTTTTAATTAAAGAAATTGTGTTTTTATTCGATTACAAATTATTGAAAAATAATAAAAAGTTGTGCTTTTATTATGTAATAAAAATTATATTTTTGCAGGATAACAAAGTTAGATTATGGCAACATATAAGAAAAAAGGGAATAAACCTAAAAATCAAGCCGAGAAGATTTCTCAGATAGAACAAGAAAGTACAACGGCAGAAGTATTTAGTTCTCTAGATGAGGGGGCTTCAAGAACAGAAGCTTGGGTAGAAAAAAATCAAAAAGCAATTTTAATATTTGTTGGAGTTGTGGCAATAAGTGTTTTAGGGTATTTAGGATATCAAAATTTTATCCAAGAGCCTAAAGAGACTGAAGCAATGAACGAAATGTTTCAAGCTCAATCTTACTACGAACAAGCATTAATTGCTTCAAAAAAAGATTCACTTTTTAATTTATCTTTAAATGGAGGTAATGGTAAATTTGGATTTGTAGATATTATAGATAATTATAGCGGTACAAATGCTGCTAATTTAGCAACGTATTATTCAGGTATTGCCTATTTAAATACTGGTAAATACCAAGAAGCAATTCAGTATTTAGACAAGTTTAAAGCTGATGATGCTAATGTTGCTCCAATAGCAAAGGGAGCTATTGGTGATGCTTTTGCACAACTAGATCAACAACAAGAAGCTTTAAAATATTATGAAAATGCCGCTTCAATGAGTTCTAGTGACCTAACAGCACCTCGATTTTTATTGAAAGCAGGAATTACAGCAATTAATTTAGGAAATTCAGCTGTAGCATTAAAACATTTTAATACTATTATTGAAAACTATCCTAAATCTCCAGAATCAAAAAAAGCAATCTTATATCAAGGAAAAGCGGAAGCAATGCAGTAATAGATATGGCGACTGAAAATAATAACTTATCAGTTTACGATAAAGCAAGAATCCCAAACGCGAAGAGTTTTCGATTTGGGATTCTTGTTTCTGAGTGGAATCCGTCTATTACAGAAGGTATGTTTCAAGGTGCTTTTGATACAATTATAGATTGTGGAGGTATTAAAGAAAACATCGTTCGGTGGAATGTGCCTGGAAGTTTCGAATTGGTTTATGGTGCTAAGAAAATGCAAAAAAGCTATGAAATGCTTGATGCTATAATTGCAATAGGAAGTGTTATAGAAGGTGAAACTAAACATTTTGATTACGTATGTGAGGCTACTTCAAATGGTATTATGCAATTAAACTTAAATAGTGATATTCCCGTAATCTTTTGTGTTTTAACCGATAAAACACTCCAGCAAGCAATTGACCGTAGTGGAGGAATTCATGGTAATAAAGGGATAGAATCCGCAATAGTAGCCATTAAAATGGCGCAGTTAAGAAAAGATGCTAAATTTTAATATTTAAGAATTATTTTTTAGATTTTAGATTTTCTATCTTTGAATAATAGAACTATTATTTTCCCTATAAAAATTTAATGCCTGAAAATCTAGAATTAGAATTAGCTTGGGATTTTATTGAAAAAACAGATCGCTCTATTTTTTTAACAGGAAAAGCAGGTACGGGAAAAACCACTTTTTTACATTCCTTAAAATCCAATTCCTTAAAAAGATTAATTGTAGTAGCACCAACTGGTGTTGCAGCAATTAATGCAAAAGGTGTAACTATCCATTCATTTTTTCAAATGCCTTTTGGTCCTATTTTACCAGAGGGAGCTTCACTTCAAAAAAAAGAGACTTCATTTAAACACAAGTTTAGTAAAATAAAAATCAATATTATTAAATCACTAGATGTATTAATAATTGATGAAATAAGTATGGTTCGTGCAGATTTGTTAGATGGAATTGATCAAGTCTTACGACGTTATCGAGATCATGCTAAAGTATTTGGTGGCTTACAGGTTTTAATGATTGGTGATTTACAACAATTGGCACCTGTTGTTAAAAATAACGAATGGGAGCTTTTAAAACCCTACTATAACACACCATATTTTTTTAGTAGCAAGTCTTTTATTGAAAGTGCTACTATAAATATTGAATTAAAACATATTTATCGACAGGATAATCAGCGTTTTATTAAAATATTAAATGAGATAAGAAACAACAACCTTTCAGATGATTCGGTTACGGAATTAAACAAAAGGTATTTACCAAATTTTACTCCAAAGCAAGACGAAGGTTATATTACCCTAACAACACACAATGGAAGAGCAAATATTCTTAATGATAAAGAACTTAATAAGCTAAAGGATAAAACACAAAATTATAAAGCTTTTATTCAAGGTAAATTTCAAGAAAATTCTTATCCAACTCATGAAAAATTAATTTTAAAAAAAGGAGCTCAGGTGATGTTTATAAAAAATGACAGCAATTCTGAAAAGCGATATTACAACGGAAAAATAGGAAAAATAATTGCGCTAAATAAGAAAGAAATTCGAGTCCATTGTCAAGGAGATTTGGAAGATATCATGGTAACACCAGAAACGTGGGAAAATGTAAATTATACATTAAATCCTGAAACCAAAGAAATTTCAGAAAATTCCGTTGGCTCTTTTTCACAAATGCCCTTACGTTTAGCTTGGGCAATTACGATTCATAAAAGCCAGGGTTTAACTTTTGATAAAGCTATTATAGATGCCAATGCTGCTTTTGCTCATGGTCAAACTTATGTTGCATTAAGTCGATGTAGAACTCTTGGAGGTATTGTATTGAAAAATAGAATAACTGCAGAAAGCATCATCACAGATTCCAGGGTTACTTCATTTAATAATAGCGTTACAGAAAACCCACCAAATCAGATAGATTTAACTAACTCACAAAAAGTATTTCAATTAAACATGGTTGGTGAGCTAATGAACTATTATCAGTTTATGTTTCCCATAAATAGATTGATAGAAATTTACAACCGTAATAAAAATAGTTTTCAAGGAATTATTATCAATCCATTAATGCAAATAAAGGAAGTTGGAGTGCAACCGATTTTGGTAATCGCAAATAGTTTTAATAATCAATTGAACGATTTGTGTAAAGATGTTGTATTACCCGAAAATAATACGGTTGTTTTAGATAGAATCCATAAAGCGATTACCTACTTTATAAATCATACTAAAGATAAAATTAAAACACCTTTTGAAACCCTTACTTTTTCGACTGAGGATAAAGCACTCCAAAAAGATTTTGACAAAAATTTAAACACTATTGAAGAATACATCAACATCAAATTATATTGTTTATATGGGTTAAACGGCTCTTTTACGATAAAAAAACTTTTAAAATTAAAAGCTGAAGCTGTTTTGTTAAAATCGGATCAGCCAAAAAAGCATAAAGAATTTAAGGCAGAAACAGAACATCCTAAATTATTTGAAATGCTTCGAAACCTAAGAGCTATTATTTCAAATTCGGATAATGTCCCTCATTTTCAGGTTTTCACTCAACATACTTTATATGAAATATGTAAACTTTTACCATTAAACAAAAAGCAATTAAAGACCATTCATGGAATGGGGAAAATTAGAATTGAAAAATATGGAGATGAGATTCTAGAAATTATAAATGAATATGCAGATGAAAATAATATAATTGTTCAAGAAATAATAGTAGAAGAAAAGTCTAAAAAAGAGAACACAAAACTTACATCATTAAAAATGTTTAAAAAAGGATTATCTATGGCTGAAATAGCAACTCAACGTGAATTGGTAATAAGTACAATTGAATCTCATTTAGCATCTTACATTACAACTGGAGAAATAGATATGTATGACTTAATAACTGAAGAGCGGTTTTTAGAACTAAAAAAACAGATTGAAAATTTAAAGTTTGAAAACCTAACAGATTTAAAAAATAAACTAAAGAATACTTATTCTTATTTTGAATTGAGAATGGTTACAAATGAATTAAAAAACTAATCCGTTAAATTTACCTGACACTCATAAAATTGGTATATTTATTGTTAATATACGATTGTTAAAACACTTAAAAATTCGAACGAATTTAATTATATTTGATTTATGGGAATCCTGAAACCTCGTAAAAATAAAAAATTCGGATATGCACCCCGATACTATAACAATGATCGAGCGGGTAGTCCTTTTCAAATGGAACACAGGTTTGATAAGTTTCGAACAACAATAGATAATGGAAATAATTTAAAAGCAAAGTTTAAAATGGCATTGGAGGATTTCAAGAGTAATTCCGATAAAAAAACCAATACAAGAGTGCTGCTAATTATTTCAATTTTAATTTTAATTTTTCTATTTATCATTGATTTTGATTTATCTATATTTTTCAATTAAAAAATGTTAGACATTATACAACTATTGCCGGATCATGTTGCCAACCAAATTGCAGCTGGAGAAGTAGTTCAGAGGCCTGCATCACTTGTAAAGGAATTGCTTGAAAATGCAATTGATGCAAAGGCAACATCTGTAAGTTTAGTGATTAAAGATGCCGGTAAAACATTAGTTCAAGTAATTGATAATGGAATAGGAATGAGTGTTACAGACGCTCGATTTTGTTTTGAAAGGCATGCAACTTCGAAAATAAAAGCTGCTGAAGATTTATTTAATATAAATACAAAAGGATTTAGGGGAGAAGCTTTAGCATCTATTGCTGCAATTGCTCATGTAGAATTAAAGACCAAAAGAGCGCTTGATGAAATAGGCACTCATATTGTAATTGAAGGGAGTAAAGTAAATGCCCAAGATGCAGTTGTTGTGCCGGTAGGTACCTCTATTTCTGTTAAAAATTTATTTTATAATATTCCAGCTAGGCGAAATTTTTTAAAAACGAATACCGTAGAAACTAGACATGTAATTGATGAATTCCATAGAGTTGCCTTGGCACATCCACAAGTAGCATTTTCATTCATTAATAATGGAAATACCGTTTTCAATTTACCAGCTTCAAATATGCGACAACGGATTGTCAATATCTTTGGTACAAAAACCAATGAAAAACTAGTTCCAGTTTCTGAAGAAACCGAAATTGTTTGTGTTGAAGGATTTGTGGTTAAACCTGAATTTGCAAAAAAAGGAAGAGGAGAACAATTTTTCTTTGTCAATAATAGATTTATAAAAAGTCCTTATTTACACCATGCAATAAATTCAGCTTTTGAAGGATTGATTAAAGAAGGTGGACAACCTGGATATTTTTTATTCTTACAAGTTGATACTACTTCCATTGATATTAATATTCATCCTACCAAAACAGAAATTAAATTTGATGATGAGCATGCCATTTATGCAATGTTAAGAGCATCGGTTAAACATAGTTTAGGTCAGTTTAGTATTGTACCTGTTTTGGATTTTAATAAGGATCCAGAAATGGATACTCCTTATGATTTTAGCAATAAAAATCCTACAGCTCCAACTATTGAAGTTGATAGAAACTTTAATCCTTTTGAAAAAGAACAAAGGAGAAGAAATGATTACGCAACTTTTAAAGAAAATAATAATTCGCAATTAAACTCATGGGAAGCCATGTATGTTGGATTAAAAAGTAATGAAAATTTATTAAACCTAGAATCTATAGAATTTGAAAGTGAAGAAGTAACCGGAAGTTTTTTTGAAAGTGAAGAAAAACCCCCGAGTGAGATTACTTTTCAGCTTCAAAATAAGTACATCATGAGCCCTATTAAAAGTGGAATTATGGTGATTCATCAAAATCTTGCTCATCAAAGAGTTTTGTACGAATCTATTTTAAAAAATATCACCGTAAAAGAAGCGATTAGTCAACAATTACTTTTTCCTTTGCGTTTAAATTTCACAAATCAAGATGTTGAGGTTTTAAAAAATATTCAAGAACAGTTAGAGCATACTGGATTCGGATTTTCTGCTTTTGAAAAAGAAACTATTGAAATTAATGGAATACCAGTTTCTGTTAAGGAAAGTGAAATTAAGAATATCTTGGAATGCCTAGTAAATGATATTCGAACTGACATACCAGATGTAGGTTTTAGTCAAAACGATTTATTAGCAAAATCATTAGCAAAATCATTGGCGGTAAAAACAGGAAAACCAATGAAATTAGAAGAACAAGAACATTTAGTTCATCAACTCTTTGCATGTAAGGAACCTACAATATCACCAAATAATAAACCAGTATTGATGATTTTAGATGCGTCGGATATTGATAAAAAATTTAATTAAATGGGAAGAATTTCTGAAACTATAAAAGCACTTATAATTGTTAATGTAATTTTCTTTATTGGCTCTAGCTTTTTAGGTGATGTTGCTTATAAATTATTTGCATTATTTTATTTTGAAAACCCTAATTTTCAATATTGGCAACCGCTAACGCACATGTTTATGCATGGAGGGTTGATGCATATATTATTTAATATGTATGCATTATGGGCATTTGGTTCTCCATTGGAACAGATTTGGGGGCGTAAAAAGTTTTTATTCTTCTATTTTTCTGCAGGTTTAGGTGCTGCTTTAATTCATACATTGGTAAATTTTTACCAAGTTCAAGACGGTATGAATGCTTTGCTAAATATAGGTATCAGTCAAACAGAAATTATGAATATGTTGAATACAGGTCAATATAATTCGGGAATTTTGGAATCTGTACCAGTAGATCGTATAGAAGCATTGTACGCTAGTTTTAACATTCCAGCAGTAGGAGCATCTGGTGCTATTTATGGGGTTTTAGTTGCATTTGGTTTAATGTATCCAAATGCAGAATTAATGTTGATATTTTTACCAATTCCAATAAAAGCCAAGTATTTTATACCTTTAATCATAATTGGAGATTTATTTTTTGGAATTACAGGAGCTTCCACAGGAGTCGCACATTTTGCTCATATTGGAGGAGCCTTATTTGGTTTTATTATGGCATATTATTGGAAAAAAAATAGTTTTGACTCACATCGTTGGAATTAAATTAATAGAATACTAACAAGAAAAAGCATTTTAAAACTTGAATACCAACACTATTTTATATCAATTTAAGCAAGCATCTATCGTTTTAAAAATCATAGTTATCAATACATTGATTTTTTTGGCGGTTTATTTAGGGTCTTTCTTTTTTAAATTATCTCCATCTTCTTTTGTTTCTTGGTTTGTACTTCCAACTTCATTTGTTGAGATTATTTTACAGCCTTGGTCTATTATTACTTATGCATTTTTACATGCTGGTTTTTGGCATTTGTTTTGGAATATGTATTTGTTGTATTGGTTTGGTAATTATGTATTGAATTTATTTACGTCTAAACGTTTTTTAACAATCTACTTGCTCGGAGCTATATGTGGAGGTTTATTGTATGTTCTTTCTTATAATTTATTTCCGGTATTTAACAATATCAATAGTAACTTAATGGGAGCCTCTGCTGCTGTTCTAGCGATTGTAATATTTATCGCTACCTATACACCAAATACGATAGTTCGTGTTTTTATGTTTAAAGTGAAGTTATGGCAAATTGGACTTGCAATGGTTTTATTAGATTTATTTCAATTACCTTCTTCAGGTAACGCTGGCGGATTAATTGCTCATATGGGCGGGGCTTTATTTGGATATGTATATGCTAAACAATTAACAAAAGGGAATGATATAGGAATTTGGTTTGAAAGCTTAATAGATTCTGTGATTAATATATTTAAACCAAGACATAAAAAGCCCTTCAAAAAAGTTCATCGAACCAAACAAGCTACCGGTAAATCAGTTAAAAAGAAGACGTCTAATGAACATCAAGCAAAGATTGATAGTGTTTTAGACAAAATAGGAAAAAGTGGATACGATAGTTTAACAAAGGCTGAAAAAGATTTTCTTTTTAAGGCAGGAAAAAATGATTGATGCGCAAAAAATTGGGGCTACTAAATAGAGTTATATATTGGATAAATATTATTGCTGCTTTGTTTCTTTTAGTTTCTTTTATTGCTCCATATCTTCCACCAAAAAAATTTCCAAACCTATCTTTATTAAGTCTCGCTGCTTCTCCATTAATAGTCATAAATATTTTTTTTATTGGGTATTGGTCATTTAAGCTGAAGAAATTATTTTTACTTTCTTTGCCTATTATTGTCATTGCCTATTTCCATTTTGGATCCTTTTTAAAATTCTCTTCAAATGATAATCCTATAGAAATGACACATGGATTAAATATACTTTCTTTTAATGTTCGTTTATTTAATTTTTACGAGAGTAAGGATGCTCAAAATAATATTCAAGAAACTTTCTCTTCTTTTTTAGAAAAAGAAAATCCCGATGTGCTTTTTTTACAAGAATATAATAAAGAAATGAAAATAGATTTCCCTGAGTTTCCTTACAATTATATTCATTTTAGAGGAAAAAATATATTAGGCCATGCTATTTTTTCTAAATATCCACTCATAAACACCTATTCTTTTGATTTTGATGATTCCTATAACAATGCGTTAAGTGCAGATCTCGTGAAAGATACTGATACTCTCCGAGTTTATAATTTACACTTGCAATCTCTTAGTATAAAACCGAGTGTGAGTTATTTACAAGAATTAAATAATGAAGTATTACGCAAAAGAATTTCAACACTTTTTATAAAACAACAAGAACAAGTTGAATTAATTGTGGAACATAAAAATAATTCAAGATATCCAGTAATTATTTCTGGAGATTTTAATAATACCCCTTTCTCTTATACATATCGTAAGGTGTCTGAATCTATGAATGATGCTTTCGTTGAAGCTGGAAATGGTATTGGGACTACTTTTTTATTTGAGTATTATCCTATGCGTATTGATTATATTTTAGCTTCAAAAGAATTGCAGATTTTAAGTTTTAGAACTATAAATAAAACTTTTTCCGATCACTATCCAATATCTGCAACTATTGCTTGGGATTGAATTTTTTAAAATTGATTTTCTGATTTTCTAAATAAATTACTGCATTTGGGCCCTCATTAAATAATAAGTCTAATATGGAAAGATTCGGTAAAAACTCATATTGCTTAGTTAGTACTTGAAAATAAGAGTCTAATTTAAAATCAATTTTTAGTTTAGGATTTACAAGATATCTTAAGTCTTGTTGACTTGGGTTTTTAAAATATTCTGTTGTAAAAGTATATTTAATTTTTAAATCTAATAGCTCAAAAATTAAGTCAAGTACTTCTAAATTCAAATGAAATAATGAATGTGTAGTTTTAAAAAAAAATGGTTTAAGCTCATCTTCATAAAATTCAAAATATGGAGAAGTTCTATAAGCAGATTCTAATGATTTCCAATGCTGTAATTGCCAAGGAAAACTATTTTCTATAATAGCACTCTTCGTTTTATTTTTCTTACCGTCTTTTCTATGTTTTACTGGAATATTAAGTAAAAGGATTCCGTTGCTATGAGCGATATATGTTCTGTTTCGATAACTTTGTTTTTGGTAATTATCGTCCATTTCAAAAACCACTTCTTTGGATTGAACCATCGCAGCCATTTGAACAATTGAAGGAAAATATGTTGGATGTACTATGATAGATTCCATATTATCTGTGATGTTGATAATCTGTATTAAGAAAAGAATCTTTTTTAATACAGATTATCATATCTGTTTTTGTTAAGCTTTCTTTTTACGTTTCCTAATGAAATTGAAAATATACCAACCCGCTAACAATACAATAAAGTATTTAAAATAAGAAATAGGTTTACCTTCTCCACTAACTGTTGTGAACATGCGATCCCAACGAATTTTATTCATAATACCTTTAGCATTTGTATCCCAACTCATCCATATGAAAACAGGCTTGCCAACCACATGATTAAAAGGAACCAAGCCCCACATCCTTGCATCTTGTGAATTATCACGATTATCACCCATCATCCAATAATAATCTTGCAAGAAGGTATATTTTTTTATTTGTTTGTTATTTAGCATAACTTGAGTGCCAGAAAGAGATATTTTATTGTTTATACCAAATTCACTTCCTTCGTAAACTTCAATGATTCTTTTATATAAAGAAATATTTTCTACTGAGATATCTATAGTAGTTCCAGCCCTAGGAATCGTAATAGGACCAAAATATTTTGTATTCCAATTGAACCTAGGATCTTGAGGAAATACAGATTGATTCCAAACACCTTCTTCTTCAGTTAGTTTTTCAACTTCAATAACATTTGGATTGTTTTTTACCTTCTCGTAGGCTTCATCTGTCATTTGGGCAATGTGTGTGATGATTTTATTTTCTCTATCAATATCTGAAATATAAATATCTGAAATATTAAAATGACTAGAAACAAAAGCAGAAGGTTGATTGGTGTACCTTCCTTTATTATCTGTTTTAACAAAAGAATTTTTAGAAATTATTTTATAGCGAAATTGCAGTTTTGCTCTATCTGGTAATACATTTTGCTCACCGTTAATATACACATATCCATCCTTAATCTGTAACTCATCACCAGGAACTCCTACACAACGTTTTACGTAATTAGATTTTTTATCTAAAGGTTTTACTTTAAATCCTTTGCCAGGTCTATTTATATCTATTAAAGTATCTGTAGGCCAACTAAAAACTACAATATCATTTCTTTTTATTTTCTGAAATCCCGGAAGTCTAAAATAAGGCAATTGAGGTTGGTCTAAATATGATTTTGTTCCAATAACAGGAATTGAATCATGTACCATCGGAAAAGAAATTGCAGTCATAGGCATTCTTGCACCATAATGAAATTTACTTACAAATAAGAAATCACCCACCAATAGTGTTTTTTCTAAAGATGAAGTTGGAATTGTAAAAGGCTGCATTACATAGGTATGTACAATGGTAGCAGCAACAACTGCGAACAAAATTGAACTGATCCATTCTCCTGCAGCTGTTCTAGGTTTTAAGCTTCTATCACTTATATAGGTTACATCTTGAGTATAATTGATATAATAAATATATAATCCAAAAGTACAGACTCCTAAAAAGGTGTCTGTATTGCTATTTCTTCCAAAACTTCTTAGGGTTTCTACCCAAATTACAGGAAACATGATGAGGTTAGCAATTGGAATAAAAAGTAATAAAGTCCACCAAGGTGAACGGTTTATTATTTTCATTAATACAATTGCATTATAAATAGGTATTGCAGCTTCCCAAGCTTTTCTTCCAGCCTTCATATAAAGTTTCCAAGTTCCTAAAAAGTGGATCACTTGAACTAATAGTATGAAAATTAATAAAGTAGTAAATGTTGTCATTTTAGTATGGTATTCGTTATTTTATTTGTAAAACATCTTTCATGGTAAATATCCCTTTTTTATCTGCAAGCCATTCTGCTGCAAGTATTGCTCCTAATGCAAAACCATCTCTAGAGTGCGCTTCGTGTTTAATTGAAATAGTGTCAATATTTGAATTATAATTAATAATATGGGTACCCTTAATATCATTTATTCGTTTGGCAGTAATGTTAATATTCTCCGCATCTTTTCCATTTAATTCCCAGTTTTTTTTCTCTGAATTCCTTATAATTCCCTCTGCTAAAGTAACTGCGGTACCACTAGGGATATCTAGTTTTTGATTGTGATGAACCTCTTCTATAGAAACTTGATAATCTTTCCATGGTTCTATTAGGTTTGAAACATATTCATTTATATAAAAAAAAAGATTGACACCAATACTGAAATTAGACGCATAGATAAAACTTCCGTTACGATTTTCACATAACTTTATCATTTTATCGTAATGAACTAGCCAACCTGTAGTTCCAGACACAATTGGGATGTCATTTTCTAAGCAAAATTTAATATTTGAAACTGCAGCTTGAGGAGTTGAAAATTCAATAGCTATATCAGCTTTTAATATTTCTTCTTTTGAAGAGTATTGATTTATCCTTGAAACAATGGTATGACCTTTTTTAATAGCTAGTTTTTCAACTATTTTCCCCATTTTTCCATAACCTAATAAAGCTATTTTCATTTTAAACGGTATTTTAATGATAAACTATAATTTGCGCTTGCATTGATTGGATTGATATTAAAAACAGGTTCAAAAGATAAATCATCATTCACATTAAATTGACTTAAATGGGCATCTACATTAGCATCTATAATGTTTAATAAATAGAATGCTACAGCAACAGCAATACTGGTATCTTTATTTCTTTTTGCGGTTTTTTGTGCATCAACCAATCTATCTGAAGAAATGATAGGAGAAGTTCCATTTCCCCAATACTCATCGTCTGTAAAACCTGCTAATCTTCTTTTATAAGCATCTCTAAAGTTATTATAATCTTTATTATTTTGCACATAAAAATAAATACTGATGCCGATCCCTGCATAGATTATAGGTATTTTCCAGTATTTTTTAGTGTAGGCTTGTCCTAAGCCCGGAAGAACAGCAGAGTAAAACGCAGCTTTTGCAGGAGCTAAAGGATTGTAATCATTATTTTTAATAAGGGTATCCTCAACAATCAATACACTTTCCTGTTTAAAAAGAAGCGTGTCTGATTTCTGAGCAAACAAAGAAGTTACTGAAAATAAAAGGAAGATATAGAAAAGTTTATTTTTCACTTTTAAGCAAATTCAAGATTCTTTGAAAGTCTTTTTTATTTTTAAAAGAAATTGACAATTTTCCTTTTCCTCCTCCTGTGTTTTTAATGTTTACATCACTATTTAGATATTCAGACAAGGTTATTTTTGCTGAATTTAAATAGGAGGGAAGTGTTGCTTTCTTATATGGGTTTTTTATTTCAGAACTATTTTTTAAGTTCCTAACTAAAGCTTCTGTTTCTCTAACTGAAAGATTTTCAGAAATTACTTTTTCATAGATGTCAAGCTGTTCACCAAGGTTGCTAATATTAATGATGGCTCTTCCGTGACCCATCGCAATAAAACCATCTCGCATGCCTGTTTGAATAATTGGATCTAGTTTTAATAGGCGTAAATAATTTGCAATGGTAGAGCGGTTTTTACCTACACGATCACTTAATTGTTCTTGTGTAACTTTAATCTCTTCTATTAAACGTTGATAAGAAAGAGCAATTTCTATGGGATCTAAATCTTGACGTTGAATATTCTCAACCAAGGCCATTTCCAATGATTCTTGATCATTTGCAATTCTAATAAAAGCGGGGATACTTTCTTTTCCAATTAGTTTTGAAGCACGATATCTTCTTTCGCCACTAACTAGTTGAAATTTATTAAATCCTATTTTTCTTACTGTAATGGGTTGAATGACGCCTAATTCTTTAATGGAAGACGCTAATTCTCGAAGTGATTCTTCATTAAAGCTTGACCTAGGTTGAAAAGGGTTCATTTCAATAGTATGTAATTCTAAGGCTACAATACTCCCAACAACTTGATCCGCATTTTTATCATCAACTGATTTTATATCGTTACTAGGATCTTTTAATAATGCAGACAACCCTCTTCCAAGAACTTGTTTTTTAGTTGCTTTTGCCATTTAATCAATTTCGTTTTTTTCCATTAATTCTTGTGCCAAACTTAAATAATTATTTGCACCTTTACTTCCTGCATCGTAACTAATAATGCTTTCGCCATAGCTGGGTGCTTCTCCTAAACGAACGTTACGTTGAATGATTGTTTTAAAAACCATTTTATCAAAGTGTTTTTTTACTTCTTCAACTACTTGATTGGAAAGACGAAGTCTTGAATCGTACATAGTTAATAATAAACCTTCAATATCCAAGGAAGGATTGTGTATTTTTTGAATGCTCTTTATCGTATTTAATAACTTACCCAAACCTTCAAGTGCAAAGTACTCACATTGTATTGGGATAATTACAGAATCTGAAGCCGTTAATGCATTTAGTGTTAATAGACCTAAAGAAGGTGCACAATCTATGAGTATATAATCATACGATTTTTTTAAAGAATTTATTGCTTTTTTGAGCATGTACTCTCTTTCCTCTTTATCTACTAATTCAATTTCTATTGCAACTAAATCAATATGTGCGGGTATGATATCAACATTGGGTGATTTGGTAGCCAAAATTGCTTCTCGTGCAGTGATGGAATGTTCCAATAATCGATAAGTGCCATTTTCAACACTTTCAACATCAATTCCAAGTCCAGAAGAAGCGTTTGCCTGGGGATCTGCATCAATTAATAATACCTTTTTTTCAAGAACTCCTAAAGAAGCTGCAAGATTGATAGTAGTAGTCGTTTTCCCAACACCTCCCTTTTGGTTTGCAATAGCTATTATTTTTCCCATATATTTTGAGCAAATTTTAAATTTAAAAATACGACTAATTAGCCGGTTTTAAAGGGAATTTTGTTAACAGGTAATGAACAATATTATAAAGTATTGAATTAGAACAATTCAAAAATATATATTAATCAATTAAACTTAACTAAGAGTAAATGAAAGGAATATTATTACTCTTTTTTAATATTTTTTTATACTACCAAAATAGAATTTAATCGTTCTTTTTTGCCCGTATCATCATTTCTAACATATCCCACATTTCTTTCGGAACTTCTTCTAACAAATTCATCTGTCCAGCTCCTTTTAGCCATTCTCCTCCATCTATAGTGATAACTTCACCATTTACATATGAAGAAAAATCAGAGACCAAATAAGCTGCTAAATTTGCCAATTCTTGGTGTTTTCCAACTCTTTTAAGTGGAACTTTTTTTGCTAAATCAAATTTTTCTTTTAAATCACCAGGTAATAATCGATCCCAAGCTCCTTTAGTAGGAAAAGGACCCGGAGCAATTGCATTAAAACGCATTCCATATTTTGCCCACTCTACTGCTAATGAACGAGTCATTGCTAGTACTCCTGCTTTTGCAGTAGCACTAGGAACTACATAAGCTGAGCCTGTCCAGGCATAAGTTGTTACTATATTTAAAACCACTTTTTCAGTTTCTTTATTTTTTATCCAATATTTTCCAAAAGCTAAAGTGCAGTTTTTAGTTCCTTTTAAAACAATATCAATAATCGTATCAAAAGCGTTAGCAGATAAACGTTCCGTTGGAGATATAAAATTACCCGCAGCATTATTAAGCAACACATCTACTTTGCCAAAAGCTTCAACAGAAGCATTTAGCATAGCTTCAACTTCGTCATAATTTCGAACATCACATTGAACGGCAAGTACTTTTCCCCCTGTTTGTGATTCTAATTCTGTTTTTACAGCTTGAAGTTTTTCTATATTTCTAGAAGTAATTACCAAATTTGCTCCCAATTCTAAGAAGTAGGCAGTCATCGCCTTTCCAAGACCACTTCCGCCTCCGGTTACAACTATTGTCTTTCCTTTTAAAGCGTCATCACGCAACATTTTTTTGGTATAATCCATAATTAGGGTTTGTTTTTTATAATATATACATTCAGTTATGCTACAGAGTCAATCAAAATTTCTAGTAAATCGATAGCAGCTTCACTAATTTTTGTCCCAGGACCATAAACAGCAACTGCACCTGCATCAAATAAAAATTGATAATCTTGTGAGGGTATAACACCACCCACGATAACCATAATATCTTCTCGAGCGTATTTTTTTAGTTCTTCAATTACTTTTGGGACTAATGTTTTATGGCCAGCAGCAAGCGAAGAAACACCAATAATGTGTACATCGTTTTCAATAGCTTGTTGAGTAGCTTCTTCTGGGGTTTGAAATAATGGACCGATATCTACATCAAAACCTACATCTGCATAACCAGTAGCTATAACCTTTGCCCCTCTGTCATGACCATCTTGACCCATTTTTGCAATCATTATGCGAGGCCGTCGTCCTTCTAATTCTGCAAATTTATTGGCAAGTTCTCTTGCTTTTTCAAATGATTGATCATTTTTTATCTCTTTACTATACACGCCACTAAATGATTTAATTTGTGCTTTATGTCTTCCATACACTTTTTCTAAAGCATCACTAATTTCTCCTAAGGTAGCTCTTTCACGAGCAGCATTAATTGCTAAATCTAATAAATTTTTTTCACCTGATTGGGCAGATTTTGTTAATTTTAACAATGCACTTTTCACCTTATCAGAATCTCGAGTCAATTTAATATTATTTAATCGTTCAATTTGAGATAGGCGAACTTTCTGATTGTCTACATCTAAAATCTGAAGAGGATCTTCTTTTTCTAAACAGTATTTATTTACTCCAACAATAATATCCTGACTGGAATCTATTCGTGCCTGTTTCCTAGCAGCAGCTTCTTCAATTCGTAATTTTGGAATACCAGCTTCAATTGCTTTTGTCATACCTCCTAAATCCTCTATTTCTTGAATCAATTCCCAAGCTTTTTTAGCTATTTCTTCTGTCTTTTTTTCAATAAATTCACTTCCCGCCCAAGGATCTACAGTTTTGGTGATTTGAGTTTCTTTTTGAAGGTATATTTGTGTATTTCTAGCAATTCTAGCTGAAAAATCTGTTGGTAAAGCAATAGCTTCATCAAGCGCATTGGTATGTAAAGATTGGGTGCCTCCAAATGCAGCAGCAGCAGCTTCAATACAAGTTCTAGCCACATTATTAAAAGGATCTTGTTCTGTCAAACTCCAACCACTTGTTTGACAATGCGTTCTTAAAGCTAAAGATTTTTGATTTTTTGGATTGAATTTATTGACCAACTTTGCCCAAAGTAATCGAGCAGCTCTCAATTTGGCAATTTCGGTAAAATGATTCATTCCAATTGCCCAGAAAAATGAAAGCCTAGGAGCAAAACTATCAATGTCCATCCCTGCAGCGATTCCTGTTCTAATATATTCTAAACCATCAGCTAAGGTATAAGCCAACTCAATTTCACAAGTTGCACCTGCTTCTTGCATGTGGTATCCAGAAATTGAAATAGAATTAAATTTCGGCATGTTTTTAGAGGAATACTCAAAAATATCGCTGATAATTCTCATGGAAGGAGTCGGTGGATAGATATAGGTATTTCTAACCATAAATTCCTTTAAAATATCATTTTGTATGGTTCCTGAAAGAGCTTCAGTAGGAATACCTTGTTCTTCAGCAGCAACTATGAAAAATGCCATAATTGGTAAAACTGCACCATTCATAGTCATGGAAACACTCATTTTATCCAATGGAATCTGATCGAATAATATTTTCATATCTTCAACACTATCAATAGCAACTCCTGCTTTTCCTACGTCTCCTTCCACTCTTTCATGGTCGCTATCATATCCTCTATGCGTTGCTAGATCAAAAGCTACAGAAAGCCCCTTTTGTCCTGCGTTTAGGTTTCTTCTATAAAAAGCATTACTATCTTCCGCTGTAGAAAAGCCAGCGTACTGACGTATCGTCCAAGGTCTACGAACATACATAGTTGAATAGGGTCCCCTTAGATAAGGTGGAAATCCAGCAACAAAATTTTGATGTTTAAATTTTTTATATTTATTTTTTTGAACTGTTTCTGCATCTAAAAAATTAATATGTTGTAAATTTTTTCTGTCCATGTTTATTTATTAAAATCTACATCGTATAAATATTGATAATACGTATCAAAAGCTATCAACATACCAAAATGATTATCATCATAGCAATCAAAAACATTTAGCCTGTAATTTTCTGAAAAAATGGAGGGACTCATCGAATTACTCTTTATTAAAGAAGTCATAGTTTTCTTTACTTCTTTATTTTTAATATTTTGAACCAAACAAGTTATAAATTCAGATTGGTAGTTAATATTACTTTTTGGATTTGTGGTATCCCATAGGTCTGTGTTTTCTTTAAGTAATTTTAATAGTTTAATCGTGTGAGGACTTGCAACTTCTCTGTAATCGAAGTTTCCTTGTGCTCCTCTATAAATATAATAACCTAGGCTCTCTTTATAATTTAAATAATCATAACCAATGCGTAAATTCTTTACATAGGTGGCTATGTCTTGTCTAAAACTATAATAGGCTTCATGAGCTAAATCATAATCTATACCTTTACAATTAATTGTTTCTGGGCTATCTGTGAATTGATATTCAATCGGCTTTTTACAACTTATAATCGATATTGCAATTGCCAAAAGTATGCTAAATTTTTTCATGTAAAATTATTCAGTCTGTAATCTTTCTTGTTCATTTTTTTCAGAAAGGCGCCTTTCTAATACTGGTTCAATAAGTGTTTTCCTTATATTTTTTTTTATAAAGGGAAAGAGTTCTAAATTGTCTTTCATTTTATCATTTGGGTTTTGATGTACATTAGTACCTAATAATTCTATTTCTCCACTATCAAACAAAAGCTGTTCTTTAAGTGCACTATCTTTAATCTTTTTTTGGATAGTGCCTTTTTTTAATTGAGAAATAAATCCACCATTAGCTTCTATATTTTTAAATAAAATTAAGGCTTTTTCAGAAAGTTGATTTGTTAAATGTTCAATATAATACGAGCCTTTAGCAGGGTTATTTGAGGATTCAAAATAACTTTCTTTTTTAAGTATTAAAAGTTGGTTCCTAGCTATTCTTTCACCAAATTCATTGCTTTTATGAAAAATTGAATCGTAAGCATTATTACACACCGTGTTAGCTCCACCAATAATTGCACTCATGTTTTCGGTAGTAGTACGAAGCATATTAATATTGTAATCGTATATCGTTTTATTCCGATTAGAAGGAAACGTTATTATATGGCATTCTTTTGAAAAATTATATTCGCTTGCAAGTAATGCATATAATTTTCTAAGCGCTCTAATTTTAGCAATTTCAAAAAAATAATTAGATCCCAAACTAAGTTTAAATGTTATTGAAAATTTATTGTTTTTTGAAAATTGTCTATTTTGAAAATGATTTAAGTATTCGTTAACTTGAGATAAACAATATGCTAATTGTTGAACCATAGTAGCGCCACTGTTTTGAAATAAAGTGCCATCGATACTTATTATGTTTTCTAAAGGATTTTGTGCTATGATTTTTCCTAAAATTGAATGATCTTCTTTAAAGTTAGAAAACCAGTTTCCTGACTTAGCAAGATTTCCAATAATATCTATATTGTAAAAGATACTTGTTTTTTTACTGGAAAAAAAGTGTTTTAAATTTAAGATAAATGATTCAGATATAAATTTTAACTCAAAATATATAAAGGTATTTTTAAATGATATTTTATGAAAGAGTTGCTCAATATTAAACTCCTTATTAGCTGTTAATACTACTGCTTCAGCTCCTCTTTTAATTGAGTCTAAAATGAGATAATTGGCGATTTTTTCATCATCAATAAATATAGATTGAGCAATATTCCAGTTCTTTGGAAATCTAGGTATTTCCTTAAATTCTACTTTAAAATCATCTTGGTGATAAAATGGTTTAACATCAATTCCTTCCAAGTTTTTCCAGATAAGAGTTTCGTTATAATCAGCTCCGTTTAAATCTACTTGAATTTTTTGTTTCCATTCTTTAGCGGAAACCTCATCAAATTCATCAAATAAATAATCACTCATTATTATTATCCTTTAAACTATTGTTATGTTGGGTTTATTTTAAATTTTAAGTTTTTTAGCAAATAAAAAAAATTGATTTTATCAAAGTTTATAGTTTCTAAAAATACAACTGCAAGATAATACTAACTACCATAATATTTTTATATTAAGCCTTTTTTATAATATTTGCTTTAAGAAACATTTAAAGTAAAATTTATACTATTTATAACTGTTATAAACTAGTATCAAAGCTATATTAATTGATTTTTTTTAACTTAAATTTGAATTAAATCTTAAAAATAAACAAAATGAAAAAATTATTTTTTTTAGTATTAACAGTATTAATCGTTGCTTGTAGTAGTGATGATGATAATACTTGTAACATTTCAGATGCTTCTCTTGTAGGAACTTGGGTTGGTACTGCTGATGATGATGATGGTTCGGGTCCTTATACTGTTACATTAGTATTTAATGATAATGGAACGGGTAGTATTGATGAAAGTGATAGTGATATTACTCCGTTTGATTACACATCAAACGATTCACTAATAACTTTGTCAATTTTGGGTATTGATATTATTACCCTAAATTATGATTTTGATACTTGTGATCAAGTAAGTGTTTATGAATCACCTGATCCTGGTGAGGAAGCAGATATATTAGTTCTTACTAGACAATAATAGTTGAATTGATATAAAGTATTAATGGGTTATCGTTTTCGGTAACCTTTTTTTTACAATATTTTGTCTTCTTAAGAAACCAAAAATCAAAATAATCATTTATTATTTTTGTTTTTTATACTGTCTTCGTGCTCTATAATAAAAATATCTTCATCGTCTTTTTTTAGATAGTATTTTTCTCTTGCAAATTTTTCAATTTCATTGCTATCTTTCATTTTTTCAATAAATACTTTATCATTTTTAATTTCCTCTTGATATACTTTTTTGTTGTTTTCAAGTTTCTTAATGTCATCATTTAATTCTTGATGTATAAAAAAAGAATTGGTGTCAAAAAAAAACATCCATACAAAAAAAAGAATAAGAATTAGTAAATATTTATTACCTAAAATTCGGATCCATTTTTTCTTTTTTATTTTGGTATGTTTTTTCAATTTTCGATTAATCTTTGATTGATGATTTTTCTTAATAAATTTACTGCAACTGTATTGTACCTATTATTAGGGATAATGATATCTGCAAATTCCTTAGTAGGTTCTATAAACTGTTGATGCATCGGTTTTAGTGTATTTTGATACCTATTTATTACTTCGTCTAAATCTCTACCACGTTCAGACATATCTCTTCGTAATCGTCTTATCAATCGCTCGTCACTATCTGCATGGACATATAATTTTACATCAAAAAGTTTTCGGATATCGGTGTGAGTGAGGATTAAAATACCTTCAACGATAATTACTTTTTTAGGGTACATGGTAATGGTTTCCTTAGTACGATTATGTTCAACAAAAGAATATATGGGTTGATCGATAGCATTCCCCTTTTTTAATTCCTTTAAGTGAGCTACTAATAAATCAAAATCAATTGCTTTTGGATGATCAAAATTGATTTTAGTACGTTCCTCAAACAGTAAATGACTGGTGTCTTTATAATAAGAATCTTGTGAAATGACACAAACCTCACCTTCTGGAAGTTCTTGTATAATTTGATTTACAACAGTGGTTTTACCACTTCCGGTACCTCCAGCAATTCCAATTACAAGCATAAGATGGGTTTTTACAAAGGTAACTGAATTAGGCTTTTTTACCTAAAATAATATTGTAATTTAAACTTCTGGTCATTTGTTAGAGTTCTTATTGAATAAAAATATATTTAGGCTGAAGCTTAGTTCTTTTAATTGACGGTAAAGAGGTGTTTAATTCTCAGAATGATAACGTATTATCTAGATAACATAATGTTTTTGTTTTTTATTTAAAATTTATAATAGATTAATATCTTGTATATTTGACAAAAATAAAAAATGACTACATCTTTGGTCATCTATAAATTCATTTATGCCATTTAAATCATTAGGCTTATCTAAAGCCTTATTAGACGCCGTTAATAAGCAAGGCTATACCTCGCCCTCACCAATTCAACAAAAAGCAATTCCATTAATTTTAGAAAGAAAAGATATTTTAGCATCTGCTCAGACTGGAACTGGAAAAACAGCAGGTTTTACTCTGCCTATGCTTCAAATATTATCTCAAAGGCAACCATTAAGAAAAAGGCCTATACGCGCATTAGTGTTAACTCCCACTAGGGAGTTAGCTGCTCAAGTACATAGCAATGTAAAATCGTATAGTGAGTTTTTAGACATTCGTTCTAGTGTTATTTTTGGAGGTGTAAATCAGAGGCCACAAATAGCTAAGCTTCGCAATGGAGTGGATATTTTAGTAGCAACACCAGGTCGTTTGTTAGATTTACAAAATCAACGGTTGTTATTTCTTTCAAATATTGAAATTTTTGTATTGGATGAAGCTGACCGTATGCTTGATATGGGGTTTCTTAGAGATATCAGAAAAATTATTGATTTAATGCCTAGAAAAAGACAAAATTTATTGTTTTCCGCTACTTTTTCTAAAGAAATTAAAAAATTAGCAAGTGATTTTTTAAACCATCCCGTAATGGTTGAAGCAACACCTGAAAATACAACTGTAGATGCTATTGAGCAAAAAGTGTATCGGGTAGCGAAGGATAAAAAAACCGGATTAATTATAAAATTGATTTCTGAAGGTAATTGGAAACAAGTGTTAGTATTCACTAGAACAAAGCATGGTGCTAATCGTCTTTGTGAAAAAATGGTAAAAGCTGGGATTTCTGCATCAGCAATTCATGGTAACAAATCACAAGGTGCACGAACCAAAGCATTGGCTGGTTTTAAAAGTAATTCTATTCGAGTTTTAGTGGCTACCGATATTGCTGCCAGAGGATTGGATATTCCTTTATTACCTCACGTTATTAATTTTGAATTGCCTAATATTTCTGAAGATTATGTACATAGAATAGGTAGAACCGGTAGAGCAGGAGCGAGTGGAGAAGCTTTATCTCTTGTAAGTGCCGACGAAACCGAATTTTTAAGAGATATTCAAAAACTAGTAAGGATTAAAATTCCTGTAGAGATTGTGGAAGGTTTTGAGCCAGATCCAAATGCATCAACCAAGCCTATAAAACAAGGTGGAGGCGGAAGAAACCGAAATTCTGGAAACCGAAATTCTTCAAGAAATAATAATAGCAGTAGAAATTCTTCAAAACCTTCCAATAAAAATAGGAGGGCTAACGATAGGAGAAATTAAAAAATGTTTATAAGGATTTATTGATAAAAACTAATACTTATTAAAAAAAAACAATTAAGTAGACGATTTTCAAAACGATATAAAAAATAAAGTATCGCTTGTATAAGCATAATTATTTACCAAGAGCCAGCTGGTGAAAACAAAAAATCTATTGGGTTATCAATATCATATAAATATTGATAGCCCTTTCTGTCTTTAATACAAAAAGGATCTAAAAGACTTATCATATTTATATATGCTTCTTTAGTTAAGGCGCAATAAAAAGTTTTATGATCACTACTTAAAATTCCTTCATCTGTTTTAAAAAGCCCTAGAATTAAATTACAATTTCGATTTTCAATAAAAGGGATTGAAGAAAGATCTAGCCTTGTAGTATTTTCAATAATAACAATTTGGATTAAATTTCTAAATAAAATTGCTTCCTCTCTATTAAAATTATACAACCTAACAACACTTTCATCGAATTCATTAACATTATTTATGAAGTCCAATTCCATTAATTGTAAAGATAAATATAAGCGTTTAATGAAGTTGCTATAAGCAACCATAAAAGATAAGGCACTATCAGCAAACTTTTTATTTTCAGTTTATTATGATAGCTGGTTAAAAAAGCACCAACGATGATTGTTAAAATTACAATAACTATTAATCCTATACCTATTAAGTGTTGATTGAAAAAGATGTAATTCCAAATTACATTGAGTACAAATTGAATTCCAAACAGCACTGATAATTTAGAGTCTTTAAAAAACTTAAATAAATAAGCCATATAAATTGAAAAACAAATCATGATAGTCGTCCAAGCAGCTCCAAAAACCCAGCCTGGAGGAGACCAAGGCGCTTGATTTAAATTGATGTACCAATCTGTCATAGGACCATTATCCATTAGCCAACTCCCAATTGCTAAAGCCCCGAAATTTATTGCTAAAAAAATAAAGATGAGTTTATATAATTTCATTTTTAATTGTTAAATTAATATAATATTTGCAAAAATACTTAGCATTTCTCTTTACAAATTTACAAGAAATTATTTTATATGCTTTGTTATTTTACTGCTTAAAGGTTTGGTAATCGAATAATAATAATCAATATATTCACCATTAGGTCCTACTAAATACTTTTGAAAATTCCACTTTACAGTGGTATTCGTTTTACCGTTTTTAACCTCATCAGTTAGCCATTGATATAAAGGATGTTGGTTTTCTCCTTTAACATCTATTTTTTCAGTCATCACAAACGAAACACCATAATTTGCTTGACAAAAATTCTCTATTTCTTGAGAAGTTCCAGGTTCTTGTCTTCCAAACTGGTTACAAGGAACGCCAACAATAATTAGTTTTTCATTATAAGTTTCGTAAAGTTTTTGCAAATCTTTGTACTGTCCTGTAAAACCGCATTGTGAAGCTACATTGACAAATAAAATATATTTATCTTTAAAAGTAGATAAATCTAATGGGTCTCCATTTAGTTGATTTATTTGAATGTCATAAATAGATGCTAAGGGAGTTGTTTGAGATACAGATTTATTGAAAAAAGAGAGCATGATGGATAGTATTAATAATCGTTTCATTATTTATTTTTACAATTTGGGCGATATACTAAAGTATTAATTATTAATATAATTTTGTAATTCAGTAATTTTTTGTGGAGTATTAAAGACACCTCCATAATAGGAAGTTACGGTTGCAGAAGATTCATCCTTAATACCACGTGAAGATACACATAAATGTTTGGCATCGATTATAACTGCAACATCTTTAGTTCCTAAAACTTCGATTAATTCACTTGCTATTTGATTGGTTAAACGTTCCTGAACTTGTGGCCGTTTTGCATAATACTGTACTATCCTGTTAAGTTTTGATAAGCCAATTACTTTCCCTGAAGAAACATAAGCTAAATGAGCTCTTCCCATAATTGGAACAAAATGATGTTCACAATTAGAATAGAATGTGATATTCTTCTCAACCAACATTTGATTGTATTGATATTTATTATCAAAAAGTGCAACTTTTGGTTTGTTTTTAGGGTTTAAACCACTAAATATTTCATCGATATACATTTTTGCAACTCTTTGTGGGGTTCCTTTTAAAGAGTCATCATTAAGATCAAGTCCCATAATGTCCATAATTTCTTGAAAATGAAAAGCTATCTTTTTTTTCTTTTCTTCATTAGTAATAGAAAAAGCATTTTCTTTCATAGGTGTTTCAAGACCCGTGAATAGATGATCGTCTCCGATGTCTTGAATAGTAAAATCATTTAATTTATGACCGTTGGTGTTTTGGTGATCCAATATTTTTGTTTTCATGTTTTGATTTTATTGGTATGATTTGAAATTATTTATTTTAACATCTTTGGTTTTTAAATCGAACATCAAATTAAACAATCCAAAAAAGGTTCTGTTTATATAGATAAAATGCTTAGAACCCCTATTTCCATTCATTTTACGAAGTTCTGAATCTTTACTGAATTTCTCACCTAATGTTGCGATTTTTTCAAAAAATATAGGGTCTGAAAAATCAAATGTATCTGAATGAAAAGGTTGTGTAAATAAACTCAACATTTCATGAAATAATTTTGTAAAAAAACTAATTTCTTCAGGAGTATCTTCTTTTCGAAGAATTTCAAGTTCATACATTTTTTCTTTAAAAATAATCTTGTTATTGATACTTTCTTTATTGGCTAATTCGAAATATGGGATATAAAAATCTTCTGGAACTTCTTTCATACAACCAAAATCTATGGCAATTAAAGTTCCTTTTTTTGAAATTAAAAAATTTCCTGGATGAGGATCCGCATGCACCTTTCTTAGATGGTGTATTTGATACATATAGAAATCCCAGAGTGCTTGCCCTAATTTATTAGATAGTTCCTGGTCTTTGTTGTATGCCGTAAATTCCGAAAGATGTTCACCTTCCATCCAATCCATCGTGATGATGCGTTCGGAAGAAAGTTCTTCGTAGTATTTTGGAAATTCTAAATTTTTGATGTGTTTACAAGCCGCTACAACGAATTTACTTTGCTCAACTTCTAAAATATAATTGGTCTCTTCAATTAATTTATCTTCTATTTCCTGGAAGTATTTATCTGAATCTTTGCCTTTTAAGTTAAACATTTTGACCGCTATTGGTTTTACCAATGATAAATCAGAAGATATACTTTCAGCAACTCCTGGATACTGTATTTTCACAGCAAGTTGAATGCCATTTTTTTGAGCTTTATGAACTTGACCAATGCTTGCGGCATTTACTGAAGTTGAATTAAAAATATCAAATATTTCATTTGGATTTTTTCCAAAATATTTTTTAAACGATTTAATAACTAATGGAGGTGAAAGAGGAGGAACAGAAAATTGTGATAATGAAAACTTTTCAACATAAGCTTGTGGTAAAATACTCTTATCCATACTTAACATTTGTGCAACTTTTAATGCACTTCCTTTTAAATTTTTAAGGCCATCATAAATATCATCTGCGTTATTTTGATTAAGACGTACTTTCGCATCCATCTCAGAAGTTATTATTTTATCTCCATAGTATTTTAAATAATTCACTCCAACTTTTGCACCAGTTTGAAACAATTTAGAAGCTCTTTGAATTTTTGATGTTGGTATTTTATCTATTGTTTTCATTAATTATTAAATGTTTTGTCCTTGTATAAAAATTTACCAAGATCAATAATACTTTTTATTGGTTTAGTATTTAAAATATCGAAGCTGGTGTTTACAGATTTTTCAATAAAAACGTCTGTTTTTTCAAAAGATGGAGAGGTATCTTTTAACCAATACTTCATGGTTAACGAAAATTGTAACCATGCAGTTTCTTTTAGAGTAGTATTCTGAATTTTATCTAAGTTTTCTTGTTTTATTTCAAGAAGTGGAATATTTAAACTTTCTACATATTTTGTAAAACTATGTTTTAATACTTTTAACGACTTTGATTTTGTTAGATTGTTTTTATTATCTTCTAGTGCATAGACAACATAACTTCTATTTGCAGTTAATAATTCAAAAAAGGAGTAATAGAAACTTAATAGTTGATTTCTTGATTCATAAGATTTATAATCATCACTTTTTTCTAGCAGTGTTATTGTATTATCAAAAAATGTTTTAAAAATAGTTTGCTCTAAAGCATCAAAATTTCCAAAATATTTGTAAAATATTTCTTCTTTAAAATTATATTTTTTCGCAAAAATATAAACAGATTTTGGTGCAGCATTATGCTCTAATGTATATTCCATATAATATGAAATAAGATCTTTACTGGTACTATTTTTCTTTTTTGCCATCATCGAATATATTAGAATGTAAAAATACAGAATGTTTAACATAAAACAACAAAAGTTAAACAAATATTAACATTATAAAGTGATATATAAATTAAAAATCACTAAATGAGTAAGTTAAGTATGTTTTAAATTAAAAAAATACCATAAAAAAAACAGATTTTACACCATTTGTCTTATGAGACTTAGTTTATGTTGTTTTAGCATTTTGGAATTGCTATTAAATATAAATATTGTTAAGCTATTTGTTAATTATCTCAAACCATTAATATCATATTTTGATATAAAGTTCCAAATCAGCTCCGCTGTATTTTCACCTTGATAAGTATTGCTAAACCAAACATGATTTCCTTCAATATATTTATAATGCTCAACAGCACTACCGTTATCTCCTTGTCCATATTGGTAGTGTTCAATTGCTATTGCTCCACTATTATCTATACTTATCGTAGGATTGGAAATTGTATTATTAAAATCAATCCAGTAGTCCAATACAGATTGTACTGAATTGTAATCATTATTACCGTTATATGGGATGACACTATCAGCGGTTCCATGAAGGTTAATTAATGGTATTGGATGATTTGTAGGCCCAGTGCAATCTAACATTGCTCCAGAAATTATTGCAACCGAAGCAATCAAATCACTTTTATAATTAGCAAGTCCATATGCCATCATACCACCATTGGAGTATCCAGCAGCATAAATTCTTTCTAAATTGATGTTATACTGAGCAGCTATTTCACTTATCATAGCTTCAACAAATCCAAAATCATCAGCGTCGCTTTTATTGTCATCTCCTGTTGGGCAGGAATTCCAATGTGAAGAACCATCTAAACAACTTCCTTGTGGATAGACCAATATAAAAATTTCAGATTCCGCCAATGTACGCAGGTCTGCATAGTTCATATAGTCACTTGCCTTACCCCCAAAACCGTGAAAATTAAAAACTAAAGGAATCGGAGACGAACCATCATATGAGACTGGTACATATGATATATATTCTCTTATTTCGTTATCGTGAGTTAATGTTTGCGTATTAGAATCCTGTTCACAAGACTCATTAAATTCATTTTTGTTGTCATCACTATTACAAGAAACGATTATGATTGTTAATACTAGAAAGATTAATTTCTTCATTTTTTGATTAGTTTAAATTTCCCTGAAAACGTTTGTTTCATATTATTATTGTTATTCTTCTGAATTTTATAATTTATATCTTAAATTTTTAATTTTATAAGTTAATAAATGAATAACTTTTCTCTATAAAAATTCAGCATTATAATTTGCGAAAGTAGTATTTTTGGTTCTAGAAAATAAAATATAATAATATGCCAGATACAATAGAAAGAATTAAATGTTTGATAATAGGTTCAGGACCCGCAGGATATACAGCTGCGATATACGCAGCTCGAGCAGATTTACATCCTGTCATGTATACTGGAATGCAGCCAGGAGGCCAGTTAACAACGACTACCGAAGTTGATAATTTTCCAGGATATCCAGATGGAACCGATGGTAATGCGATGATGATGGATTTACAAAATCAAGCTGAACGTTTCGGAACTCAAGTACGTTTTGGAATGGTTACCGCTATTAAATTGAGTAAAGACATAGGAGGTATTCATAAAGTGACTGTTGATGATAAAACCGAACTAGAAGCTGATACTATTATCATCTCTACGGGGGCATCAGCTAAGTATTTAGGAATAGAAAGTGAACAACGATTAATAGGTGGAGGGGTTTCGGCTTGTGCTACTTGTGACGGTTTCTTTTACAAAGGGCAAGATGTCGTCGTGGTAGGGGCAGGAGATACTGCTGCCGAAGAAGCAACTTATTTATCGAATATATGTAAGAAAGTTACTTTATTAGTTCGTAAGGATTACATGCGAGCTTCAAAAGCAATGCAAAAGCGAGTTGATAAAACAGAAAATATAACGGTAATGTATCATACCGAAATTGATGAGGTATTAGGAGAAAGTGTGGTGGAAGGCGTTCGAGTAATAAATAATCAAACTAAAGAAACAGAAGTAATCGATGTTACGGGTGTTTTTATAGCCATTGGTCATACTCCAAATACCAACTTATTTAATGGAATATTAGATATGGATGATATAGGTTACTTAATTACGGAAGGAAAAACTACTAAGACTAATTTGCCAGGAGTATTTGCTTGCGGTGATGTGCAAGATAAAGAGTACCGTCAAGCTGTTACTGCAGCCGGAACGGGTTGTATGGCAGCCTTAGATTCTGAACGTTACTTAGGAGCTTTGTTATAATAATAATTTATTAAATCTCTAGGGATGTGAATTCAAATTTACTTCCATTAAACAAGCCTTTATCACTTAACTTTAGGGATGGAATAACCAACAATGCCATAAATGAAAGAGTCATATAAGGTGCTTTTAAAGTACTGCCCATTTCTTTGGCCATCTGATCTAATAAAGCATACTCTTTTCCAATAGTTTTTCCATTTTGATCACTCATAATACCAGCTATTGGGAGTGGTAATACTTTTTTTTCTGAATTGCTTAGGGCACAAATTCCACCTTTGGTTTCAATCAATAAATTAACAGCGTTACAAATAGCTTTATCTGTGGATCCAATAGCAATAACATTATGTGAATCATGACCTACTGATGAAGCGATTGCTCCTTTTTTCAATCCGAAATTTTTAATAAATGCGATAGCAGGTTTTTCATTTTTATAACGGTTTACAACCGCCATTTTTAAAACATCTGTATGGATATTAGAAACTAAATTTCCATCTTCAATCAAACTATTTTCAATAAGTTCATTAGTAACTAATTCTCCTTCCAAAGCTTCAATCACACGAATTTGTTTAGCATTGGATTCAACCCTAAAATCGGAAATAGATTTTTTATTAATATTGAAATTATTCAAAATTTTAAATGGAACAGACTCAATTTTTGAGATACCTTTTGAAAAAACTAATTCTCCGTCGATATAAGTTTGTAATGTTTTAAAGTTTACTAAATCTTCAACAATAATAAAATCAGCTGGATCTCCAACTTTTAATGTCCCTACATCTAAATTATAGTGATTTATAGGATTGATACAAGCGGCTTGTAATACCTTATAGAGATCAATTTCCTTTTTTATAGATCTAGCGCAGAGTTGATTAATGTGATTGATTAATAAATCATCAGGATGTTTATCATCACTACAAAACATTATGTTTTCAAAATGTTCAGGAAGCAAATCGATTAAGGCCTCAAAATTTTTAGCAGCAGATCCTTCTCGTATAATTACTTTCATTCCTTTTTGAAGTTTTTCTAATCCTTCATCATGAGTAAAGCATTCATGATCGGTACTGATACCTGTAGAAATATATTTGGTTATATCATCACCTCTTAGTCCTGGAGCATGACCATCAACGGGTTTGTTATAATATTTTGCCCAAGCAATTTTCTTGCTTACTTCATCATCATTATATAAAACGCCAGGATAATTCATCAATTCAGCTAGGTACTTAATTTCTTTTTTTTGAAGTAATTTTTTAATTCCTTCTGAATCAATCACAGCTCCTGCAGATTCAAACGCTGTTGCTGGAACACAAGATGGTGCACCAAAATTGAATTTAAATGGGACTTTATTCCCATTTTCAATCATAAATTCAATACCTTCTATTCCAAGTACATTGGCAATTTCATGGGGGTCTGATACCGTAGCAACAGTTCCGTGAGTAACAGCAATCTTTGCAAATTCGGAAGGTACGAGCATAGAACTTTCTATATGAATATGAGCATCAATAAAACCTGGCATGATAAAATCAGTGACTTGATGATCTTTTTTAATTATCGCCTTTATTTTTCCTCCTTCTACAACTAGTTCTCCTTTGTAAATTGTTTTATTGTAGATATCTACTATTTGTCCTTTAATTTTCATAGAATTAATTATTGTATCTCTATAATTTTTAGTTTTTAATGAAACTATAAAATCAATATGGTAATTCTTATTTTTTTTGAGTTTTCATTTTTTAGATGCTAATGTTGTACCCAGTTTTTTAAAATTTGAAAACCTAAAGGTGTTAAAATACTTTCTGGATGAAACTGTAAACCTCTTGTGTCATATATTTTATGTTTAAGTGCCATATTTATTTGAAAATTATCAGTGGCAATTGATTCCAATTCATCAGGAAGATTTTCAGCAACTGACCAACTATGATACCTTCCTACTTGGAATGTTTTAGGACAATCTTTAAAAAGATAGTCTTTTTTTATTGAAATATTAGTACTAACCCCATGATAAACCTCCGTTAAATTATTAAGTTCTCCACCAAAACATTCAGCGATGGCTTGATGTCCTAAACAAATACCAAGAATAGGTTTTTTTGCAGCATAGGTTTTTATGACTTTTTTTGTAAGCCCAGCTTCTGAAGGAACTCCAGGTCCAGGGGAAATCAGTATTTTGTCATACGTTTTTAAATCATCTATATGAAAATGATTATTTCTAATGACAGTAACTTCTAGCTCTAACTCATCTAAAATATGAACTAAATTATAGGTAAATGAATCGTAATTATCAATGACTACTATTTTTAACTTTTTCACTGTATAGACTATTTTTTAAGTTGCAGAAGATAAGATCTTATCTGCTGCAACTTACTTACATTTTTCTGATATTTCCTAATATATTTTTTTATTGACATTTCTGGTAATTCATTCATAGGGTTTATTTAATCTATTTTCCAAGATTTCGTCTTCAGGTTTATACTTTATTGAATCTGATTTAGGACAATCCAAACAAATAGTTTTATATTTTTGAATAAGTAAATATTTTTCTTCATCTCCATTATTTAAAATATCTTTATAATGCGAACTGTTTGAATGATAACTATAGGTGTTATTATCTGCAAATAAGACGGTTCCTAAAGGTAAATACAATACCACTTCAACTTCTTGTTCTCTGTATTTATTGACAATATCAGTTGTAAAATAACTATTTAAAGTTAGTGTGTTATTCATAAAAGTATACTGATAATCAATAGCTTCTGCTCTTTTTTTTGCATTGTCAAAAGAGCTGCCTTCTGCTTTGTATTCTAGGAATACTTTTGCAACCGAATCATTTGTTGAACGTACAATTAGTCTAATATTGCTTGAATAAATAATTTTATTACCATATTCATCATATTTTAAATAAAAACTACCGCTTCTAGATGCATCATATTCATATCGATTATTGCTAAACATCTTTAATTTTAATGTATCAGTAGTTTTAATTGAGATGCTATTTTCAGTTATATAATCACCGTCATATGCTTGCTCTGTTGCTTGTTTTACTCCTAGGATACTCAAACCAATGATTGAAAATATCCAAAAAACGAATAGGATAATTTTTGCTGTCGTTCCTATTGATTTTAAATTAGTTATTATTAATTTTAAGCCTAAAATAAAAAGCACAAAAGCTGGAATTCCAACAATTAAAAACACCAATAGTACTATTAACCAAAATGGAAAGCTAGCTACTAAAACTATTGATAAATAATCAAAAACTTCATTATCGCCCAATATAAATCCGAAGGTCCCCGTTGTAAATAAGCCAACTATAAGTGAAATAATTATTGAAAGAGATAGAATAATTAATACTGTACCCAATAATTTACCAAATACATTAAATATTCTTGCGAATATCTTACCGATGGTACTAAAAAAAATGCCTGCTCCTTTTTGTGCATTGTCCTTATATTTACCATAATCGACCTCTCTTATTTTACCAGAAGCATTTTTTAGTTCTTCTTTAATTTTTTTTTCGATATTCGAAATATTTACAGGTTTTCTAATCATTTTTAATTTTTCTGAAGTAGTAAGAGCCTCAGGAATTAAAACCCATAAAACGATGTAAACTAATACAGGAGCTCCAAAACCTAATAATATCATAGCGATCCAAGCCAAACGAATCCAAATTGTATCTATATCAAAATAATGCCCTAAACCAGAAGAGACTCCCGCTATAAATTTATCATCAGTATCTCTAAATAATTGTTTTTTTAAAGCTTTACTTTTTTGATCTGGTGAAGGATCATCAAAAATTTCTTCATCTATCATATAGTCTTCAGGTTGTCCCATTACTGCAATTACTTCATCCAATTTCTTCATGGTAATTACTTGAGATATATCTTCTATTTTTTCAGAGAATAGTTCAGAAATACGCGCTTCAATGTCTTTTATTATTTCGTCTTGTCCATTTAGATCTAAAAAAGAACGACGTATAGCGTCGAGGTATCTACTAAGCTTCCCAAAAGCATCTTCATCTATATGAAAAAATGTACCTGCTAAATTTAAATTTACTGTCTTGTTCATTTCTTTGATTTTTCTCGTGTTACTTTTTTTACTGCTTGTTGTAATTCACTCCAGGTAGCATTTAATCCTGTTAAAAATAATTTACCATTTTCGGTAAGTGCATAATACTTTCTTGGAGGTCCGCTGGTAGATTCTTCCCAGCGATAAGCTAGCAAACCTGCGTTTTTAAGGCGTGTTAGTAAAGGGTAAATTGTTCCTTCTACTACTAGCATTTTTGCATCTTTCAAGGTCTCTAGTATATCTGAGGTATAAGCTTCTCCACCTCTTAATATAGATAAGATACAATACTCTAAGACACCTTTTCGCATTTGTGCTTTTGTATTTTCAATTTTCATGTGTGTTTATATATTATTTTTTAATGGTCATATTTTGACAAACTCAAAACAAGTATGCTATCCAGAATTAGTAACTCTCTTGAATGTAAAAAATTTAAAAACACTCGTTTATGTGTTTCTTTTTAATTGATAATTACTAAATTTATTCACTTCTTCTTTAGTGATTAAATAATGTGGTCTAAGGTCTTCTAGTTGATAAATTTGATTTTTATTTTCTTTTACAACATGATTAAATTTATATTGAGTTAGCACTGGATTACTAGTTACATTTGAAATGAAATTTAAAACAATTACTAAAACTAAATTTATTAAGGCGTTCATTTTTTAATTATTTTTTTGGTAGATTAATTTTAATGACTATTAATTTATTTTACAAATATACATATTATATAGTACTTTGTTAAGCATAGTACTAAAATTAATATAATGTTAACATAAGTAATAATTCAAATAATTGATAATAAGTATATTGAGTTTTTAATAAAAAAGTTTAATCAATATTTTTTTATATTTATAAAATAAAAAATATAAGATTAGGAGTCTTTTGTTTTTTAATATATTCGCTTTAAATTATAGAGATGCCAATAACAACAAAAAAAATTACTCTTTTCACTTTTTTTAAATTGCCTTCTGTTTATTGGTTAGGAATTCGTGTAAAATCAATAAGTGAAACTATTTGTACTGTAGGTGTGAAGCACCGATGGATCAATCAAAATCCATTTAAATCTTTATTCTGGGCAGTGCAAGGTATGGCTGCAGAGTTAAGTACAGGTGCAATGGTAATGAGTTGTATTGAAGATTCAAACCAAAAGATTTCTATGTTAGTTGTTAATAATAGAGCTACTTTTTTTAAGAAAGCAACAGGTCGCATCACGTTTACTTGTAATGATGGTGAATTGATAAAACAAACAATCAAGGATGCGATAACAAGTGGTATCGGAAAAACCTGTTGGATGAAATCAGAAGGAGTAAATGAAAATGGAACTTTAGTTTCAATTTTTGAATTTGAATGGACTGTGAAAGTGAAGTCATAGATCACATAAATACTCAGTTTTAATTTTTTATTAAATCAATAAATTTAAGATTTAACAAAAACTAAAGTTATTAACATACATATATGCAATACATTTTTTAGTTATCTTTAAACTGAAATTAATAAAAATCTGCCTATAGTTTAATAATACTTAACCCAATACCCTAACAATGTCCAGAGCAATGTATGATTATACAAAGGCTATACTTAATAAAGTAAGTTTCGATGTTAGTCTTTTCTGTATCGAGTTAAAAAAAGCATTAACCCGCTTACTTCCTCATGAAATAGAGGAGTTAAAAATTTGGGTTCATTGTTTAATAGAACAGAAACCTCAATTAAATAAATGTTTAATATATTTAAATGCTTAAAAAATAGCTCAATAGAAATGTTGTTTTTTTATTTGAGAGGACTGATTATTTTAACATTTTGAAAAGCAATTGCACCTCTTATAACACCAGCAATAATATCGTAAAGAGAATCAATAATTTGCATTTTCAACTCACTCTTTCTATATAACAAACTTACTTCTCTAGCTGGTGATGGTTCATTAAAATAACGCAAATATTTTTTTTGTTCTTCTTTTGGAATGTCTAAGGTATGCAGATAGGGGAGAAGTGTCATACCGAAGCCTTCATTAGATAATTTAATTAAAGTTTCAAAACTTCCACTTTCTACTTGAAATGAATCTGTTGCTGAATTGTGTTTTAAAGATTTACATATATTAATAACTCCATCTCTAAAACAATGTCCGTCCTCTAATAGGAGAATGTCATTTATATCTAAATCGGAACGATCTAAATATTTTTTAGAGCTAAGACGATGATTTATTGGAACATAACCTACAAAAGGTTCAAAATAAAGCACCCGTTCTTTTATTTTTTCCTGGACTAAAGGAGTCGCCGCTATTGCAGCATCCAAATGACCGTCATTTAATTTTATAATGATCTCAGCTGTTGTTAGTTCCTCTATCTTTAAATGAACTTTAGGGTATTTTCTTATAAAACTTTTCAAAAACATAGGCAATAGCGTAGGCATAACGGTAGGAATTATTCCCAATCTAAAATCCCCTCCAATAAATCCTTTTTCTTGATCTACTACATCTTGCATTCGCTCTGATTCATTAACTATATTTCTTGCTTGATTCACAATTTTCTCACCAACTTCTGTTAATTCAATTGGCTTTTTACTTCTATCGAAAATTAAAATACTTAACTCTTCTTCTAATTTTTGAATTTGCATGCTTAGCGTAGGTTGTGTAACAAAGACATGTGCTGCTGCTTTTGTGAAGTTTTGATGTTCTGCTACCGCTAAAACATATTTTAATTGTGTAATAGTCATTATAAGTTATTTGTATCAAATATAAGAGTATTATCAATAAATCTTATATATAAATTAGTAATGTATTATTAGAAATCTAATTTATAATGAAAAAGATTAATTTATTATTTCTGCTTTAATATAAATATTGTTCAATGGCCAATCTTCATCATCTGAGGGTAATTTCGATAGCCTTTCTACTACATCCATACCTTTTATAACTTTACCATAAATAGTGTAATTTCCATTGAGATGTGTATTACTTGTTTTAGGGCCTAAATAGATGAAGAATTCAAAAGGAGATGTTTTTTTATCGGGGTTTTCTCGATATTCTTTTGCACCAGAAACTGTTCCATAACTATGAGTTCTCCCATTGCCTTTTTCATAAGGTATCCGATAGTCATTTCCTATAACTGCTCTTTTCTTAAACGTAGATTTTAAATCACTACTTCCTGCTTGTATAATAAAATTAGGAACGACTCGATGTAAAAAGGTATTATCAAAATACTTTTGTTTTACCAAATAAATAAAATTTGCTCTATGTAAGGGAGTATCCTTAAACAATTCAATGTCAATAATTCCATAAGGACTTATAACTCTTACTTTATTTTCAAGGTTTTCTTTTCCGTAAGCTGTTAAAAAGGAAACTGCGTTTGCTTCGGTTAGTTTAATTTTTGGTTTTATTGGTTTTGATTTTACTAATTTAGATACTTCAATTGCATCTATTTGTTTTTCAAAACTATTTTCAAGAGAGTTAGTTTTGCTATTTTTAGTATCTTCACAACTGATAAGTAGGGTAAGTAATAAAGTAATTAGCAATATTTTTTTCATAAATGAAATTTCAAGAATTCGAAAATAAGATTGTAAAAATAACAAAATTGAAACTACCAGGTGAAGTAGCTCAGTTTAAAATGGCTCCAATGGAACGTTTGGCGGTACTGAAAAAAATTGCCATTGAAAAAGCAACAGTTCGTAAAGCTGGTGTTTTGGTATTGTTTTACCCATCCGAAGTCAAGCAAACAACGTTAGCCTTGATACTTAGAAAGACCTATAAAGGAGTTCATTCTGCTCAAATAGGATTTCCTGGCGGTAAATACGAAAATGAGGATCCCTCACTTAAAGAAACAGCATTGCGAGAAACGGAAGAAGAAATAGGAGTATTAAGAAATACGGTCTCTGTATTAAAAAAACTTACTGAAGTTTATATTCCACCTAGTAATTTTTTTGTTCAGCCCTATTTAGGGATTACTAAAAATACTCCTAACTTTATTTTGCAAGAAGAAGAAGTAGAAACTCTTATTGAAGTTCCTTTGATTCATTTTATGGATGATACTGTTAAAATACATCAAAATTTAACAACTTCTTATGCGAAAAATATTAAAGTGCCAGCTTTCCTTTTAAATGATTATTTAGTTTGGGGTGCCACAGCTATGATGCTCAGTGAAGTAAGAGAAATGCTAAAAGAACTTCTCTAAGAGCGGTAATTTTGTATATTCGCAGCCTATCATAACTCTTTTTATAAACTTTACAAGCGAGTTACATTAAAGAAATAATATCAGATATGGGACTATTTAAAAAAAATCCTTTCGGACATTTATTATTCATTAAACTTTGGATTATTAGAGTTTTAGGAGCCCTATCTCATAGCCGTTTTAAAGGTTTTAATGAATTAAAAATCGAAGGAAGTGAAGTCATAAAAAACCTACCGGAAACCAATGTTCTTTTTGTTTCCAATCACCAAACCTATTTTGCAGATGTAGTTGCTATGTTCCACGTTTTTAATGCAAGCTTAAGTGGTAGGACTGATAGTATAAAGAATGTAGGATATTTGTGGAGGCCTAAATTAAATATTTATTTTGTTGCTGCAAAAGAAACTATGAAATCTGGTTTGTTACCAAAAATAATGGCTTATGCTGGATCGGTAAGTATTGAAAGGACTTGGAGAGCAGAAGGTAAAGAAGTGAATAGACAAGTTAAAATGAGTGATGTTAGCAGTATATCTAAAGCATTAGATGATGGATGGTTAATTACTTTTCCTCAAGGTACAACAAAGCCTTGGAAGCCTATAAGAAGGGGTACAGCCCATATAATAAAAAAAAATAAGCCAATTGTAGTCCCTATAGTGATTGATGGGTTTAGAAGATCATTTGATAAAAAAGGACTTCGAATAAAAAAGAGAGGAATTCTGCAATCTTTTATTATTAAAGAGCCTTTAGAAATTGATTATGAAAATGATACGATAGATTCAATTGTTGAAAAACTTCAATTTGCTATTGAACAACATCCTTCCTTATTAAATGTAATACCAGAAAAAGAGCTTAAAAAAGAAGAAGAATTAAATGACAAAAGAAAATGGGAGTATTGATTTAATTATCAATCATCCAATTTTTTTAACTCTTTATAATTATTATTTAATCTTTTAAGTAAAATCCCATAGATCATCCAATAGAATGCAATAAGCAATCCTACTACTAATATTCCTACTATAATTTGTGAAATTATAAAAGTAGTAGCAAATCCTTTTTCTGGAATTCCTTTACTTGCAAAATTCATTATTTCGTAAAGTTTTTGACTTCTAGAATAAAAATAAATATCTGTTATAATAAGTCCTGAGGCTAACATCCCTAAATTATAATATACAAAATAGCGAACTGTTTTTCTTGTTTTTAAAATGTTTTGCATTAACATTTTGGTGCTATCGGTAACTTTAATGGATTGGTGATTTTTATAAAATAAAAAAATAAAAACACCAAAAATAATAAAATGAACAATATTGCTATAGTGCATAATGTCCCCAATACCCATTTCATTTATCAGTTTCAAATTATCTTCCGGAATAACAAGATTTAAACCAATCCAAAATAATAATTCTAGAATACTTATAATAAAAATCCACTTCACAATGGAAGATGATTTTTTCAATAACATGTTATAAATAGAATTATAGCTTAACTTGGGTAGTTCCTGCTCTCTATTTTGCCATTCTTTTTTTAATTCATCTAACTGATCCATGATGCTTACGGATTTAATATTTTACGTAATTTTTCTTTAGCTCTATTCATTTTTACTCTAGCATTAACTTCTGTAATACCTAATGTTTCTGATATTTCTCGATACGATTTGTCTTCTAAATATAAAAAAACTAGTGCTTTATCAATATCATTTAATTTTTTAATAGCGCTATACATTAGATTTAGCTGCTGTTCAATGGTGTCGTCGTAATCTTCAGTTTTAATTTTAAAACTGATTGATTCAAAATCTTGCGTGTTAATTTGTCTTTTTGACTTTCTGTAAAGTGTAATTGCTGTATTTAAGGCAACACGATACATCCAAGTGCTAAATTTTGAATCTCCCCTAAATTTTGGAAAAGCACGCCATAATTGTATAGTGATTTCTTGAAACAAATCATTATGTGAATCTTGATCATTGGTATATAAGCGACATATTTTATGCGCGATATTTTGATTCTCTTCAAGTTGTTTTACAAAACTATGTTCGAGTTCTTTATTCAATGATAGATAGTTAATTAAGAGATTAGTAGTAGTAGCCTCAATTTTGTTACAAAGAAAATAAATAAAGTCCTAAATGACTAAACGATATTAAGATGTTCAAAAGGATTGTTTAATATTAAAAATATAATAAATATTACAATTGGTTAACGATCATTTTTTAGGTAGCTTTATATAACCGATATTTGTACCTTAAATTATTATATTATGAAAATAATTGTAAGTTATTTCACTTTTTTTTTAACAGGATTTTTATTACAAGCTCAAAACACGATTAATATTGAAATGTCTGGTTTTGAATCCAATAAAGGAAAAGCTAATATAGGATTGTTTAATGAAGAAGAAACTTTTTTAAGAGAAGCTAATTGGAAACGATTTTCAGAAATTAATAATAATAAAGCAACAGCAACATTTACAGATGTTCCAGATGGTATTTATGCAGTATCAGTATATCATGATGAAAATGATAATGAAAAATTAGACTTAATTATGGGTATGATACCTAAAGAAGATACGGGGACTTCCAACAATCCTAAAGTAAAAATGGGTCCCCCTAAATGGAAAGAATCAATTTTTGAAGTAAAAGAAGGTCAAGTAGTTAATTTAAAAATTATTATTAATTAATTTTTTTATTTTTTTCTAAAAGAGATAAACAAAAAATATTCTTAATACTATTCTATAAACGGATTTGAAAATTTCTCATCACTAATTAAATCATAATCAGTCAGTGTTTTTAAAAACGCTACTAGCCCTGCAGATTCTTCAGGACTTAAATTTAGATGTCTAGGTTCACCTGCTCCATTTTTCATATGTGCAGATAGATAAGGATGGTCTAAAACTTTAGTACTATAATGTTCTACAACTTCTTCTAATGTCGATAACCTTCCGTCATGCATATAGGGTCCGGTGAGTGCTATGTTTCTTAGTGAAGGTGTTTTAAAATGACCATAAAGAGATGTTATACCTACTAATTCACCAACTCCATTATCTTCCACATTTAAATCGATATCTAAACCAATATTATCGGGTTCTGCGCCACTAAATATTACCTGATTTGCATTATCTGGTATAGGCTGATTAAAATGTAAGGGTACATTATTTGGTAAATGACAGGTGATACACGTACCAATTGCATTAGGAGTTAATTTACCATTGAAAATATCTTTACCTAAATTTTCCTCAGCAGTAAAATTTGGAAAATATATAAATATATCATTTGTGATTTCAATCCCTTCATCGTATTTGGAGTTATAGGAATAAATAGACCTTATAAATTGTGATAATGCTTTTGAAATTTTATCGTTAGTTACTTGTATGCTTCCAAAGGCATTTTTAAATAGTGGATTGTAATACGCTAAAGCTCCAATTTTTTCAACCAATTCATTTAAGGTCATTCCCATCTCAACTTCATCTTGAATAGGAATTAGAACCTGATCTTCTAAATTAGCTGCTCTATGATCCCAAAAGAAGTTTTCTGCTCCATAAAAACCAACATTTGCAAATCCCATAGTATTTCTGAAAGTTTGGGACCCATTAAAACCTATACTTTTTGATGCATTGTCTGAAAAACCAAATTCTTGTTTATGGCAGCTAGCACAAGATGTGGTATTATTACTTGACATATTTTTATCATAAAACAATACTCTTCCAAGGGTAACAATATCGTTAGTTATTGTATTATTTGAAGGAGTGTTGTCAAAACTAAATACATAAGGTGTAAACGTATTAGGAAAATTAGGATTGCTGTAGTTATATGGGATTAGAGGTAAATTATAGACATCACTATAACCTTCATTTCCTTTGTCATCAGTTGAGCAAGAAGTTAAAATTAATGTTATAAATAAAAATAAAAATAGTTTGAATAATTTCATTTCATAGATGGAATAATTTAAATAAGACCTTACTCACAAAAATAAAACAATTTTAAGTAAAAAATATTGTTAAAAGTGAAATAGTTATTTTTAGGGTTGATGGTAAAATCTGGTCTACATTATTTGTAGGTGATTTTGAGTTAGAAAATTTATAAAAAAACTGGATTTACTTTGTCTAATTAATTTATAAAATACAATAATACCAGGAATTGTAACGTTGATAATTTTATTGTGTTAGTTTTTTAAAAAATATAAAATTAAGCTCTGAGAAAAAAATAATTTTAGTAAATTGAACGATTGTTATATTAAATTTATTCAAGGGTTTACTTGCTATTACTTCGGTTGAAGTTACCTATGAAAATCACTAGTTTTTGTTTTTTTTAATATCTTGTTTATTTACAATTGTTAAAAATTTTGAATCCAAGCTGACGCAGATGGGTTCATCTAAACTAATTTTATTAATTTTGTTTTTTAAATTCTAATTTAAATAAAATATAGAAGTTGGAAATTTTATTGTTGTAAATTTAAATAATTATTAAGGAACCATGAAAAAAAGAAAATTATTTACAGTGATTGGTGTGTTTAGCTTATTGTTACTATCGTTAACCTTTATGTCCCTGGACCATGTAGATGCAACAAATGTAACTGGTACCAGTTCGGATATAGCTGATTTCTATGCTTTTGAAGGTGATAATCCCGACAATACGGTTTTTGTAGCTACTATACAGGGAATATTATCTCCCGGTGGAATAACCGAAAATGCTGTTTTTGATGAAGATGTACTCATAGAATTTAATATAGATAATACCGGTGATTTTGTGGAAGATTTAGTTATACAAGCCATAAAAAGAGGAGATAGTATTTATTTTTTCGGACCTGCAATACCAAATCAAACTGGACTAGAAAGCGGTGTTTTAACATCAGCTGCTTCTCATTTAGTACAGATTTCTTCAACTCAAGAAACTTTTATTACTAACGAAGACGGAATGAGTTTTTTTGCTGGGCCAAGAAGAGAACCTTCTTACTTTGATTTTAATCGATTTATTGACATTTCAAACGGAGATGCAGCTCCAGCAGGATTTTATCCGCCAGAAGAATCAACTGATTTTTTTTTAGATTTAAATACATTGGCAATTGTAGTTGAAGTACCAAACACATTATTAGGAAACGCACCACCACATATTTTAGAATCTCAAGGCGCAATTAGTGGATTACCGCCAGCTTATAACGTATGGGTTTCTTCAAAAAGAAAAGAATAGCACATGAAAAACTATAAAATTAAATCTTATAAATCAAATGTATTTTTTGTTTTTATACTTATCACATTAATATTCATACAATGTAAAGATGATGATGATAATGGAAATGTAATTGAATTAATATCTTGTGATGATGGGATTCAAAATGGAGATGAAGATGGAATAGATTGTGGTGGTTCTTTATGTCTACCTTGTCAGGACAACCAATTAAATTTTGATGGTAATTTTGTACAAGAAGATATTGCAGGTAGACCAGGAGTAAATATCATATTTGGAATTACAGATCTTTCAAAAAATAATTTTAATGTATCTGAAGTCGCTAATAGAATTATATTTCAAGAAGATTTTCAAGAAGTAATAGAAAGTTATTATGATATTTATGCTATATCATTAGATATCCCAACTGATGACTTAAACTATGAAAACAATATTCTAAATTGGAATGCTGAAACATTTACGACTATTATGTCTAATTATGACGCATTACAAGTAGCGCCAGATGGACCAACAACTTATTATAATGCAACTAACAATTTAGTTTTTACTGGAAGGAATTTATCTGATGATGTTATGGATTTTACTCTCAAATTAATGTTTGGAGGAGGAGATGGAACACGGTTTGATGGAAATAACGACACGCCACAGCTAACCACAGATGGTGTCGGTCTTGGTGATAGAGATTTTACATTGTCATTTCCATATCTGGAAGCTCCATTGACTCTAGAATAAGTTTAAATTTATTTATTTTAGTCTCAAAATATTTTTTTGAATTTAATTTTTAATATTGACTATTTTAAATTCAAACTTGGAAATAAAAAAACCGCTAAATTTTTGCGGTTTTGTTATTTTGTTTAAAGAATAATTCCACCACAAATAATTCTTGCCCCAGCAGCACCTGAAGGTTGAGATGTGAAATCATCAGTTCCTTGATGTACAATAATTGCTTTACCTACAATATTTTTGGTGTCATCTTCACAACCAATACACCATTCAGTTGTTTCCATAGCTATATTTCCATAACCATTATCTATAACATTAAAATTCCCGATATCTCCCTTGTGGTATCCGCCTTCATTTCCCCATTTACCATGTTTTTTAAATGTAGGGTTCCAGTGACCTCCGGCAGATTTTCCATCTACAGAGGAGCAATCTGCTTTTTCATGGATGTGTATGGCGTGCATACCAGGTGTTAACCCCTGAAATTTTGCTGCTAAACTAACCACCCCATCTACTTCTTTAAAAATTAGTTTTCCAACAGCCTTACTTCCACTTTTTGGTTCTAATTGTACTATAATTTCTTTTTTTTCTTGAGAGATAGAAGAAGTGCTAACTTCCTCTGTTTTTTCACCCATTGTTGGTGAATTTTTATTTTTTTCGTTACAAGAAATAAATGTTATAAAGACTATTGCTATTAAAGGAAATATTATTTTTTTCATAATTATATTTTTATATTGGTTTAAAGGTAATTAATTTTTTATGGATTCTATTAATTGTATCATAAAATCAGTTTATTTAAAAATGACATCATTTAATTAATTAAATTTTTTAAAAAATGAATATTGTTATGCCAATTGTACTTTCCTTCAATTTTCAAATTAAAATCACTAATACTATCTTTATTCCAAATATCAATTCTTGGAATTTCAAAGGGGTCTGTGTTTTTAGAAATAGTTCCAAATTGAGTTGTGAAAGCATGATTGTATTTTTTAGATTTAACAACATCTACAACCTTTCGATTATATTGACCGAAAGGATAACAAAAATTATTAATAGGAATAGAAAATTTATCCTCTAACCATTTTTTACTATATTCAATTTCATATTCTAAATCTTTAATATTTAATTTCCGCAAATTTAAATGTGAAAAACTATGAGATCCAAAAGTAATTTTTTTACTTTTAATCATCTCTGTAATTTGTGAATTACTTAAATATTCTTTTTTATTGGATTTAATAAATTTGGGACATACAAAAATATGAGAATGAAAATTATAGTGTTCTAATTGTTCCAAACAAATTTCAAATAATTCACTAAATCCATCATCAAAAGTTAAAACACATTTACGAGTTGGGTTAAATAAATCTTCAATATGATCTGTACTTTTAATATTTTGATTTTTTAAAAAGCGTATTTGTTCGAAAAATGAATCCAACTGTAACTGATAAAGTTCTGGAGTAAAATTATGATTAAAATCATTAATAGAGTGATAGGTTAATGCAAAACTATCTAAAGATTTGAAGGGATAAAATTTACTTATTGTTGAATAAATTTCTTTTTTCATACTTATTTTTTATTTTCCTCAAATGTAATTAGTTTTCTTTTATGAAATAGGATTGAGTCTTTTTAAATGGGGATAAATTTAATTGTTTTATTTCCATTTTATAATTCTCCCAATCTTTTTCAAAAAATAAATTGGTTTCTTTTAAAACTAATTCTAATTTATCTTTTACTTGCTGAATTAAAATTATTTCAGTTTCTGTAATCCCATATGGCCTGCTACTAGAATACCAACTTGCAGTACTTATTCTGTCCGCTATAGTTACATAGGAACTATTCGTTATTCCTTGTCGCTTATCTTCCTTACCAATAAACTTATCTATTATAGAATCAATTCTTTTGATTATATTTTTACTTGTTTTTATTTCTTCTAGGTATAAAACTTTATCTTTTTCAGCTAAATCAGTTTTATATTTTTCAGCAATACTTTTACTTTCTGCTAATTGTTTTACTGCATTAGCAGTAGTTTGTGTTAATTCTTCTAATTCTTTGCCTTTTTGATAGATATCATTAATTGTATTTTCCGAAACTTCAACTCTAGGATCGCTCTTAATTTGAATAGTACTTGATGTGGTGTGGTCCAAGTAATTTAATACCAAGCGATAGGTTCCTGGTTTTACCGAAATACCTCTTGGTTCATTTTTACGTTTTTTTATTTCACGTGAAGGCCGATCAACTCCAGCTTCATTCATAGACCAACGCCAATAATAAATACCTGTACTGTCGGGTGTTTTTTTCTTTAAACTTCGAATCAATCGATCCCCGTCATAAATATTTAAATAAATAGAATCTTTATGTTTGCCTTCAGTTTTTTTATCATCTACATCAATATTTTCTTCTTCTTCTTCTTCATTTTTATTTTCTATTGAAGAGTCTATATTTTTTGAATTATCTTCTTTTTTTATCTGAATATAATAGGGTATTCTTGCTCCATAAACTCTGTTCTCTCCTTGATATATAGCATCAGCTCCAAATCTACTACCCGTAGGTTGTCTAAAAGAAACTTGATAAGCGTCAGGAGCTTCAAACAAAACAATATCTGAAGTCAAAACTTTATTATTTTTTGCAATATCTCTCAAGGGTATTAAGTCATCTAATACCCATGCAGCACGACCAAAAGTTCCAATAATCAAATCATTTTCCCGTTCCTGAATTACCAAATCTTTAACCGGAACAGTAGGAAAGCCATTAGTCCATTTTGTCCATGAAGATCCGGCATCTATTGATAGGTATAATCCATCGTCTGTACCAAGAAATAATAAATTCTTTTCTACAGGATCTTCAATAATACAGAGCGTATAACTCAAAACATCTTCTTTGTCAACAATTTGTTGCCAAGATTTGCCATAATTAGTAGTTCTATAAGCGTAGGGTTCATAATTAAATCTTCGATAATCATTAGCAATTAACAATGCTTCTCCTCTATTTTTATTGGAAGCCTTTATTTGCGTGATCCAACTTCCCTTTGGTAAGCCGGACAAATTATTGGAAACTTCATTCCATTTATTCCCTCCATTTTGAGTATAATGAACCCGACCATCATCAGTTGCAACCCAAATCATATCTTGTTCTATGGGGGAAGGTTCTATTACTAAAATAGTAGTATGATTTTCAGCCCCAGTAGCATCCATACTTATTCCTCCGCTTTCATTTTGTTTTTGTTTCTCAGGATTGTTTGTGGTAAGATCTTCTGAAATTATTTCCCAGGTAAGACCTTTATCATTTGATTTATGTACAAACTGACTGCCAAAATAAATAGTACTATTATTATATGGATCTATATTAATTGCAGAATTCCAATTAAAACGAAGTTTTACATCAGGATCAGGATGAGTTGGACGAACCGTATAATTATTTCCAGTTTGCCAATCATAACGACTTACATATCCTTGTTGACTCATTGTCCAACCAAACTGGCTATTATCTCGATCTGGTATCACATCAAAACCATCTCCAAAAGATATTTCTTGCCAATAATCATTTCTAATTCCTTGCGAGCGAAATACATAAGAAGGGCCTCTCCAGCTGCCGTTATCTTGCATTCCTCCATATATATTATATGGAAACTCATTATCAACTGCAATATGATAAAATTGAGCTACCGGTAAGTTTCCAATAAAGCGCCAAGTTTTCCCTCCATCATGAGTAATGTTTAAACCTCCATCGTTTCCGTCTATCATAAATTTGCCATTGTCTGGATGGATCCACCAAGCATGATGATCCGGATGTATACCATTATCTACACCATAAGCAGGCATTAATTGAGAAAAATTTTCCCCGCCATCTTCAGAAACATTTACATAAGTAAATACAGAATAAACTCTATTTTCATTTTGTGGATCTACAAATATATCACTGTAATAAAAAGGACGATTTCCGATGTCACTTTTGTCATTTATTTTTTTAAATGTAAAACCTCCGTCTTCACTTTTATATAAAGCATTTTTTTTTGCTTCAATAAGGGCATAAACTATATTGGGTTTGTTTTTAGCTATAGCTAAACCAATTCTTCCTAGATTTCCTTTTGGTAAACCATTTTTATCGGTTCGTTTTTCCCAAGTTTCACCTCCATTATGAGTAATGAAAATACCAGATCCTTCTCCACCAGAATTAAAAAACCAAGGTTCTCTTTTATGTTCCCAAAGAGCTACTATTAATTTATTAGGATTGCTAGGATCCATAACCATATCACCTACACCAGTCTTATTAGTAGCGTATAATATTTTATTCCAAGTTTTACCCCCATCTGTAGTTTTATAAACACCTCGCTCTTCATGTTCTCCCCAAGGAGAACCGATAGCTCCAATATATATGATGTTTGGATTAGTTGGGTCAATAATAATTCGGTGTATATGACGTGTATTTTCAAGTCCCATAAGATCCCAATTCTTTCCTGCGTCTAAAGATCGATAAACACCATAACCACCATTTAAACTATTTCTTGGATTTCCTTCACCAGTACCTAGCCATATGACAGAGGGATTGGATTGTTGTATGGCAACGGCTCCAATAGATGCAGTAGCTTCTTTTTCAAATATTGGTTTCCATTTAACACCTCCACTTTCAGATTTCCATAAACCACCTGAAGCGGTTCCTACGTACATTATTTCAGGATTTCTTGTTACCACATCTATTGCTGTTACGCGACCAGACATTCCACCAGGCCCAATATTACGTGGCTTCATGTCTTTTAAAATATCTGTTGAAAAATCTTGAGCGGAAAGTAATGTTGTTATTGTTAACAGTATCAAAGAAATTAAATTCTTCATATTTGAAAGGTTTTTAATATGTTCTAAAGATAAAAAATGAATCTAGAAAAAATTCATACAATAAGAACTTTAACAAATCAAATTTTAACCTAAGCTAGAAATGGCTTTTATTAATAATAAAAGTCCACTAAGCACCATAATGATTATTACTAGTTTGCGAAATAACAAACTACTCATTTTTGCTAATACTCGTTTTCCTATTAGGTTTCCCAGTGTAGCACCTATTCCTAATGAAATTCCATAAATCCAAAGTTCAGTGGTAAGCAATCCAAAAAAAGTATAACTACTAACTTGTGCAATTCCAAGAAAAAATGAATTAGCAGCTTTTGTGCCTACTAATGCTTCTTTTGTGATTCCAGAATTTAAATAAAAAGGATTGAGAATTGGTCCCATACCTCCAGTGAAAGTTCCTATGATGGATACTAAAAAGCCTAAAGGAATAAAAAACCAAAGCCGTACTTTAAAAGACCGTTCTTTTTTTCCAAATCGATATTGAAAAAAGGTACTTATTAAAAATAAAGCTACTATTATTTGTAGCCAATTAATTTTTATTTCAGAAAAAAACCAAGCGGCTAAAAAAGCTCCTAAAATGGCAGAAGGGACATAATACCAAAATACTTTCCAAACGATATTTTTCCAAAATAGTATGATTCTTGAAGGCCTACTTATAAATGCACCAAGGTTTATGATAGGTGCAGTTTTTGTAGTTCCAACAATTAAATTTAATAGTGGAATCAGCATTAATGCTCCACCACCACCACTAATGGTTGATATTGAAAAAGTTATTACTCCTGCAATAAATAAAACTAGGATTAATAAAAAATCTGTGTTACTAGCTATTTCGATCATTTATTAATAGAAATTAAAAAAGCTTTTCTATACGTCACTGTCTAATAAATCTGTAACTACATGATAACGTGGGTCCTCTATAGATGTCTCAATAATTTCATTAAACTTAGGATTAGCTTTTAATAATATTATTTTACATTCAGGACTTAAATGTGTAAGTTTTACATTTTTTCCTAGTGCCAGGTATTTATTAGTCACATTTCGCAAGGACTCTATTCCTGAATGATCCCCTACTTTCGATTCAATAAAATCGATTTCAATTAGTTCAGGGTCATTTTTAAAATCAAATTTTGAATTAAAAGACTGTGATGATCCAAAAAATAAGGGTCCCCATATTTCATATACTTTGGTACCGTTTTCTTTAATTCTTTTACGCGCTCTAATTTTAGTAGCACTTTGCCAAGAAAAAACTAAGGCTGACATAATTACGCCAACAATTACTGCAATTGCTAAATCTTGCCATACAGTTATAGCAGAAACTGTGATTAATACAATAGCATCAGCAAGAGGGATTTTATGAAGAATTCTAAAACTGCTCCAAGCAAAAGTTCCAATAACTACCATAAACATTACACCTACTAAAGCTGCAATTGGTATCTGTTCAATTAAAGGTGCGCCAAAAAGCACAAAACCTAAAAGTGCAAGTGCAGCTACAATTCCTGATAATCTACCTCGACCACCAGAATTTACATTTATGATGGATTGTCCTATCATTGCACATCCTCCCATACCACCAAATAATCCATTTAATATGTTAGCTCCACCTTGTGCTACACATTCTCTGTTTCCTGACCCTCTAGTCTCAGTCATATCATCAATAAGGTTTAATGTCATTAAAGATTCTATAAGGCCTACAGCTGCTAATAAAAAAGCAGTTGAAAAAATTAAATCCCAATTACCAACAAGGGTATCAAATAATCCAAAAATTTGAGCTTGAAAACTTGGTAATGAACCTTGTAATCCTTCACCACCACCATCTATTATAAATGATCCAACAGTACTTACATTTACATCTCCCAATATCGTAATAGCCGCAACTGCAATAATAGCAACTAATGCTGCTGGAACTTTTTTGGTAACCTTTGGTAATAAAAACATAATTGCCATAGTAAGACCAACAAATCCAAGCATAATCGAAAGGTTTGAACCTTGCATCCACTCTAAATTTCCATTTACTTTTTCTTTAAAAAGTCCTAATTGAGATAAAAATATTACAATAGCCAGACCGTTTACAAAACCCATCATTACAGAATGGGGGATAAGCCTAACAAATTTTCCTAATTTAAATACACCAGCTGATATCTGAATTGCACCCACAAATAGCAGAGTAATAAACAACCATTGAAGGCCTAAGTTCTCAATTGGTGTTTCTAATCCAATTCCAACATCATTTCCCTTTTGAATTAAATGAACCATTACTACAGCCATAGCACCAGTAGCTCCTGAAATCATTCCTGGTCGACCACCAAATATTGCGGTAACAATTCCCATCATAAAAGCACCGTAAAGTCCTACTAAAGGATCAATTCCTGCAACAAAAGCAAAAGCTACTGCTTCTGGAATTAGCGCTAGGGCAACCGTAAGACCAGATAAGATATCGTTCTTGGGATTGAAGGTAAAGTTTTTAAGTAATTTTTGCATTTCAATGTATTTCTAAAGCGCGCAAATATAGACTTTTAAAAAGGGGTTTTTTGTTTTGGCACATAAACTTTAAAAAAAAAATATTTATTTTTCACATTAATACCAACGCTTCTTATTTTTTTTTGATGCAGATGATTTCCTGCTTTTTTTATTTTTTGAGCTATTATTTTTTTGCATAGTTTTCTTCTTCTTATTTAGATTTATAGCTTTTTCTTTTCGCTTAAAAGCATAAGGGTGGTCTTCTACTACCGGGATGGCTTTCTTAATTATTTTTTGAATGGCTACAACATATTTTTTTTCATCTAAAGAACAGAAAGAATAAGAAGTACCCTTCTTGCCAGCACGAGCTGTTCTACCAATTCGGTGTACATAGGTTTCAGAAATATTAGGGAGATCAAAATTAATCACTACATCTAAATCCTCAATATCAATACCTCTGGAAGCGACATCGGTTGCGATTAAGATATTTACCTCATTATTTTTAAACTTACTTAATGAATTCTGTCGCAGGTTCTGATTCTTTTCTCCATGTAAAGTTTCTACTTTAAAACCATTTTTTAAAAGAGTTTGTTCTAAATTATCTACTCCATTTCTAGTTCTTCTAAAAATCAGGATATTCCCTTTAATGGTATTTCTTAATAAATGCAAGCAAAGCTCTATTTTATTAGGTTTTGGAACATAGTATAACAGCTCTTTAACCTTTATTTTCTCCGATTTTCTTGAAATTACTTCTACTATTTCCGGATTGGATAAAAGATTTTTAGCAAAATGAACCACTTTTGAAGGCATGGTTGCAGAAAATAATAATATTTGCTTTTGGTTGGGACATAAAAAATCGATTTTTCTAATATCATCTATAAATCCCATATCAAGCATTAAGTCTGCTTCATCAAGCACTAATATTTTAACGGTGCTAAGATCGACGATTTCTTGCTTACAAAGATCTAGTAATCTTCCTGGAGTAGCGATTAAAATATCAAACCCTTTTTTAAGCACTTTTTTTTGAGCGTCAATAGATATACCTCCATATACAACCGTAGAACTCTGCTTGGTATATTTTGAGTAGTCCATAAATTCTTCGTTAATCTGAACAGCAAGCTCTCTTGTTGGACTTACTATCAATGCTCTAATTTTTTTATGTTCTTTATTTGTATCTTGTTGATGAAACAATAATTGCAAAATAGGGAGTGCAAAAGCAGCTGTTTTTCCAGTTCCTGTTTGAGCCGAAGCAATCACATTTTTTTTTGCTAAAACTAAAGGAATGGTTTGTATTTGAACCTTTGTAGGGGTTTCGTAATTTTTCTCAAAAATAGCTTTTAAGAGTGGTTTATTTAAATTAAGGTCACTAAAGTGCATAGAAACAGTTTGCTAATAATTTCCGTAAAGGTAGTGTAATTTAATTCCTGTTTTAATTAGAAAGTTGCACACTCTCCACATAAAAATCTTCTTTAATTTTAATGCTTTTCAATTCTTTTGAGAACTCTTTTGTTTTCCAATCTGCAGTAGGGAAAATCCATTCTTCGTTTCCATTAATAATAGCAATTACAGGCATTTCAAAATCTTCTATAATAGAAACATATCGAAAATTTAATTCAGTATTACTTACTTTATATTCCACTTTTGGGATTTGAGTTGTACGCAGGTATTGATTCCAAAACTCAGTTAAATCAATGCCAGAATTTTCACTTATATACTCTTCTAATTGTTTACTGCTTATTGTTTTATGGTAAAAATATTTATTCAAACCTCTTAATATTTCTCGCCATTTTTCATCGTCATCAATCAATTGACGTAGGGTATGTAAGATGTTCGCTCCTTTATAATACATATCACCACTTCCTTCCTTATTTACCTCATAAATACCTATAATAGAGCGGTCATTTTGAATGGAAGCTCTGGTACCAATTACATATTCTGAAGAAGCCTTTTTTTCATAGAAATAATCTAAATATAAGTTTTCAGAATAGGCTGTAAACCCTTCATGAATCCACATATCTGCAACATCTATATGGGTAATGTTATTGGCGAACCATTCATGTCCAGATTCATGAATAATGATAAAATCGAATTTTAATCCCCAGCCAGTTCCAGATAAATCACGGCCTAAATATCCATTCATGTATTGATTGCCATAGGTAACACTACTTTGATGTTCCATCCCTAAATAAGGAACTTCTACCAACTTAAAACTGTCTTCGTAAAAAGGGTAGGGACCAAACCAATGTTCGAAAGCTTCCATCATTTTTGGGGCTTGTTTAAATTGTTCTATGGCTTTAGTTTCATTTTCTTTAAGGACGTAATAGTCCATATCTAGAAGCCCCTTTTCACCATCGTATTTTTCTCCAAAATGAATATAATCTCCAATGTTTATGTTTACTCCATAATTGTTTATTGGATTAACCACTTTCCAAGACCAAGTAGTTTTGTTTTTTTTAGTTTTTTTATTTGCTAATCTTCCATTGGCTACCGCCATTAATTCATTTGGTATGGTAATGTCAAAATCAATGCCATTATCAGGCTCATCGTAATAATGATCTTTATTTGGCCACCAAAGACTCGCACCGATTCCTTGATTTGAAGTTGCAACAAAATGTTTCCCATTGGCATCTTTTGACCAAGAAAAACCTCCATCCCAAGGTGCGTTTTTTGCAATAGGAGGTTTACCATAAAAATAAACGGTAATTTTTTGATTGGAACCTTTTTCTTGTTCCTTTTGAAGTTGGATAAAATGAGCATTCCCCTCCGAAGTAAATAATAGTTCCTTTTTATTTTGAAGAACCTTTTCAATAATCATTGGTGCTTGTAAATCGATTTGCATTTTAGAATTTGTTTCTAAAACAGTATAACTAATAGTATTGAGACCATGTATAGTTTTTTTCTCTAGATCTACTTCCACCTTTAATTCATAATGTGTAAGATTCCACCAGGCCCTTTCTGGAGTGACACTTCCTCGCAAAGAATCTTGTCTTGTAAAGTTTTGACTTATTGCCGTTATTGAAATAAAAAATAACAATACTGAAATAGAAGGTTTCATAGAATCTATTTGAATTTTTTTAATTTATTTGAAACTTTAGGCTTCAGTTCAGCAACTATTGCTATTTTAGAACCGTATGGATTTACAGCAAGACGTGTAATATCTCTTATATTATATTTCGAAAGGTCTGCAACTAATTTCCAATCTCCATTGCCAAACAAATCCAATAAAAATAATTTATCCAAACTGCCAATTAATAATGTTGATTCATTTAGCCATATATGATCTTGTACACCAACAGGTAATTGATCAACAAAAAAACTTTCTAGTGAGTTTATATCTAGCTGATAAATATCCATATTTTTCTCATCATTAATAGCAGTATAACTCATCATAAACTCATTATTTGGCACCCTATGAATAGACCTACCAACTTTAGTTAGCAGCGTATCATTAGTTCTTTTCTTTAAATCTGAAAAAACTAAATCTAAATTGTTACCGCTTAGTACTGAAGATAGTATCCTGTTTTTATCATAAAATGAATAATATGCAACTTGTAAACCTTTAATTAATAAGATGTTTGTTTTAGTGAAAGCATTATACTTGTAAATACGTTGTAATCCTGTTGTGTCTAATCTAACAGCAGAATAATTAGTTGTATTAGGAATTAATTGAGGTGAATATTCACCTCCAATAGTCGTTTCACTTAAATTTATTAATGATTTTTCTTTAAGATGGTATTTAACAATATCGGTTTGAACATCATACGTTCTTACATAAACTATTTGTTCATTATCTATAAAAAATGGTTGACTATCATAGTCTTGATTTTTTGAAATATTTTCAAAATTAGAAACTTGGAAATTTTCTTCAGAAAAGTCTAAATCCATAACAAAAATCTCTGTATTGGATTGAGCAATTAATAACCTACTAATAAAAATTAAAAGAGTTGTGAACCGATATTTGAGCATTAAAATAAGTTTTTTTAAATATAAGGAAGATTTAATACAGAAATCATAATCTAATTATAAAAAAAATCGCTTTTCAAATTAATGAAAAACGATTTTAGTTAACTAACCTAAATTTATTTTTAATTAAAAGGGATACTTATTTTCATTTTTAATTTTTTCTGCAATGCTCTTGCGTAAAGCAACTACATTAGGGTGATTTTGATATTTTGTAAATCTTTTTAATCCCATTAACATCATACGTTGTTCATCACCTTCAGCAAAGGATACAATTCCTTCTTTCGCACTTTTAAGGATAATATCTACAGCATTATATAAATATAGCTGAGACATTTCTATTTGATGCTTTTGCGAATCCAATCCAAATCGTTTTGCATTTTTCTCTGTACGTAGAATTGCAGATTCTGCCATATAAATTTCTATAAGAATATTTGAAGCGGCCATCAATAACTGTTGATGTTCTTCTAGGTCTGGACCATATTTTTGAACTGCTGCTCCCGCAACCATTAAGAATACTTTTTTTAGTTTCTCAATCATTGCTTTTTCTTCAGAAAGTACTTCTGAATAATCAGGAGTTTCGAAAGAAGGGATCCCCGTTAATTCATCAACTACTTTCATAGCAGGACCGATTAAATCAACATGACCTTTCATCGCTTTTTTAACCATCATACCCACCGAAAGCATTCTGTTAATTTCATTGGTGCCTTCGTAAATTCTTGTAATTCTTGCATCTCTCCATGCAGATTCCATAGGAGTTTCTTTTGAAAATCCCATTCCACCAAAAATTTGTATCCCCTCATCTGCACAACTTTGAACATCTTCAGAAACAGAAACTTTTAATATAGAACATTCAATAGCAAATTCCTCAACACCTTTTAACTCTGCATCTTGATGGGTATCACCTTTAGCTTGTCTGATTTCTATTCTATTTTCAATGTCTTTTGAAGCTCTATAAGTAGCAGATTCTCCAACATAAGTATTGGTTGCCATTTCAGCTATTTTAGCTTTGATAGCTCCAAATTCCGCAATAGGAGTATTGAACTGTTTCCGTTCAGATGCGTATTGTATTGCATAAGATGTAATTCTTCTTTGCGAATCTAAACAGGCTCCGGCCAATTTAATTCTTCCAATATTAAGCGAATTCATCGCTATTTTAAAACCATTGCCACGTTCAGAGAGCATATTCTCAACAGGAACTTCTGTATCTGTAAAAAACACTTGACGTGTAGAAGAGGCATGAATTCCTAATTTATGTTCTTCTTCGCCTAATGAAATTCCGTTATTAGGGTCATTTTCAACTAAAAAACCAGTAATATTTTTATCATCTTCAATTCTTGCAAAAACAATAAATAGTTTACAAAATCCTGCGTTTGAAATCCACATTTTTTGTCCACTAATTTTATAATGAGTTCCATCTTCTGATAGAACTGCTTTAGTTCTTCCACTATTAGCATCACTTCCAGCGGTTGGTTCTGTTAAGCAATAAGATCCAAACCATTCGCCACTTGCTAATTTAGGAACGTATTTTTGTTTTTGTTCTTCAGTTCCGTAAAGTGTAATAGGCATCGTTCCAATACCCGTATGTGCTCCAAAAGCAGTACTAAAAGATCCGGTTCCACTAGAAATATAATCACAAGTTAATAATGAAGAAACAAAACCCATTCCTAAACCACCGTAAGCTTCAGGAACAGCAACACTTAAAAAACCTAAGGCCCCTGCTTTACGCATTACTTCTTCTGTAAAAGCATAATCTTTATTTTCAAAACGATCTCTAAATGGAATGATTTCTCTATCATTGAATTCCATTACCGCATCTTTCATCATCTTTTGTTCTTCAGTAAAATCCTCAGGTGTAAATATATCTTCACATTTAGATTCTTTAACGATGAATTGTCCACCTCTTATTATTTCTTTTTCCATTATTATTAAGACTTAATTTTATTTAGTTTAAAAATTCAAAAATTCCACAAGCACCCTGACCTGTTCCAACACACATCGTTACTGCTCCATATTTTCCTTTCATATTCTGTTTACGCATTTCATCAAATAGTTGTACAGATAATTTTGCTCCAGTACACCCTAGAGGATGCCCTAATGCTATAGCCCCACCGTTTACATTAATGATGTCTGGATTTAAATTTAATTCACGAATAACAGCTAAGGATTGTGAAGCAAATGCTTCGTTAAGCTCTATTAATGATAAATGTTCTTGTTTCAAACCAGCTTGCTTTAAAGCTTTCGGAATTGCTTTTACAGGACCAATCCCCATAATTCGAGGTTCTACTCCAGCCGCTGCATAATTAACTAAACGAGCAATAGGTTCTAAATTTAGCTCTTTAACCATATCTTCACTCATCACCATAACAAAGGCAGCACCATCACTCATTTGAGAAGAATTACCAGCTGTTACACTTCCGCCAGCTGCAAATACAGGACGTAATTTTGCCAATGCTTCTATATTGGTTCCTTTACGGGGACCTTCGTCTTTGGTTACTGTATATGATTTGGATACTTTTTTATTATTCTCATCCAGATAAGTTTGATTTACAACTATTGGAGCTATTTGATCCTGAAAACGATCTTCGGCTTGGGCTTTTAAAGCTTTCATATGAGAATGATATGCGAATTCATCCTGATCTTCTCTAGAAACGTTAAACTGATTGGCAACAGCTTCTGCTGTATTTCCCATTCCCCAATAATAATCCTCATGTCCAGCATTTACAACATCATAATTTAATTCTGGTTTAAATCCAGTCATAGGTACTGAGCTCATACTTTCAGCCCCACCAGCTATGACACAGTCTGCCATTCCAGATTGAATTTTTGCAGTTGCAATTCCAATAGTTTCTATTCCTGAAGAACAAAAACGATTTACTGTTACTCCTGGGATATCTACAGAGTCTAATCCCATTAAAGAGATGAGCCTAGCCATATTTAGACCCTGAGATCCTTCTGGCATGGCATTACCTACGATAACGTCATCGATGCGGGTTTTGTCTAATTGAGGTAATTCTTTCATCATATGTTGAATGGTTTCTGCCGCCAATTCATCTGTTCTTTTAAATCTAAAAACCCCTTTAGGTGCTTTACCTACTGCTGTACGATATGCTTTTACTATATATGCTTGTTTCATTTTTTTAGTTTCTTAAAGGTTTCCCTGTTTTTAACATATGTTCAATTCGTTCTAATGTTTTACGTTCTGTACATAAACTTAAAAACGCTTCACGTTCAATATCTAATAAGTATTGCTCTGTCACTAAAGTAGGCTCTGATAAATCTCCACCGGCCATTACATAAGCTAATTTATTTGCAATTTTTTGATCGTGTTCACTAATGAAATTAGCTGCTTCCATAGAATCAGTTCCCACTAAAAACATTCCTAAAGCTTGTTTTCCAAGTACTTTTACATCTTTTCTGCGAACAGGTTGTGTATATCCTATATCTGCCATCGATTTTGCTACTGCTTTTGCAGTCGCTATTTGTCTATCTTTATTAACAACAACGATATCTTTTCCTTTTTCTAGAATTCCAAGGTCATATGCTTCATAAGCAGAAGTAGATACTTTTGCCATTCCAATAGTTAAAAAATATTCTTGAAGTACATTTAACTCTACATCATTTTTATGGAATAAGTCACTTGCTCTTAAAGCCATTTCTTTAGAACCACCTCCACCTGGGATAACTCCAACTCCAAATTCTACTAATCCTATATAGCTTTCAGCAGCTGCAACAACACGATCTGCGTGTAATGTCATTTCGCATCCACCACCTAATGTCATTCCTTGTGGTGCAACTACTGTTGGTATGGATGAATAACGCAATCGCATTACACTATCTTGGAAATACTTTATAGCCATATTCAATTCATCATATTCTTGCTCAACGGCCATCATAAAAATCATTCCAATATTGGCACCTACAGAGAAATTAGCACCTTGATTACCAACAACCAATCCAGCAAAATCTTTTTCAGCAATATCGATTGCTTTATTAAGCCCAGCTAAAACATCACCACCAATAGTATTCATTTTACTTTGGAATTCTAAATTTAAAATTCCATCTCCTAAATCTTCAACTACACATCCACTGTTTTTAAATACTTCATTAGATTTACGGATATTGTTTAGTATAATAAAAGCATCTTGTCCAGGTACTTTAATGTGTTTCTTTTGAGGAATATCATAATAATAAGTAGCACCATCTTTTACCGTATAAAAAGAATTAATGCCAGATGCTAGCATATCATGAATCCATGCTGCTGGTTCTTTGCCAACGGCTTTCATCAATTCAATGCCTTTTTCCACACCAATGGCATCCCAGATTTCGAAGGGACCATTTTCCCATCCAAATCCTGCTTTCATAGCATCATCTATTTTATATAATTCGTCTGAAATTTCAGGAATTCGTTTAGAAACATAAGAAAACATTAAGGCAAAATTCTTGCGATAAAATTCTCCTGCCTTATCCTTACCAGCAACTAATATTTTAAAACGATCTATCACTTTGTCCACCGTTTTTGTTAGCTCTAGGGTAGGGAAGGAAGCTCTTTTTCCTTTTCTATATGCTAAAGTTTCTAGATCTAAACCTAAGATTTTACTTTTTCCATCCTCACCTTTAATCTTTTTATAAAAACCTTGACCAGATTTGCTTCCTAACCATTTGTTTTCCATCATTGTATTGATGAATTCTGGAAGTTTAAAAACATCGTGTTCTTCATCAGTGGGACAATTATCATATATCCCATTGGCAACGTGAATCAATGTGTCTAGTCCAACAACGTCAACTGTACGGAAGGTTGCAGATTTTGGCCTTCCTATAACTGGACCAGTTAACTTATCAACTTCTTCGACTGTTAATCCCATTTCTTTTACTAAATGAAATAAACTTTGAATTCCATAAATACCAATTCTGTTACCAATAAATGCAGGAGTGTCTTTAGCAATTACAGTAGTTTTTCCTAAAAATTGCTCACCATAACTATTAAAAAAGTCTAAAACTTCAGAAGAAGTCTTTGGACCAGGAATGATTTCAAATAACTTCAAATAACGTGGAGGATTAAAAAAATGAGTTCCACAGAAATGTTTCTGGAAATCTTCACTTCTTCCTTCATTCATAAATTTAATAGGGATTCCAGAGGTATTACTAGTAATTAAAGTTCCTGGAGTTCTATATTTTTCAAGTTTTTCAAACACTTGTTTTTTAATATCTAAACGCTCTACCACTACTTCAATAATCCAATCTGCAGATGCCACTTTTTGGATATCATCATCAAGATTACCAATAGTAATTCTATCTGCAAACTTTAGGTTGTATAAAGGTGCAGGTTTAGATTTTATTGAAGTATTAAGCGCATTGTTTACCAAACGATTTCTTACTGCTTTATCTTGCAGTTTTAATCCTTTTGCTTCTTCTTTTTCAGAAAGAGAAAACGGTACGATATCAAGTAATAAAACTTCCACTCCAATATTTGCAAAATGGCAAGCAATACCGCTTCCCATTATTCCTGAACCAATTACGGCTACTTTTTTAATTCTTCTTTTAAACATAAGATAATCTATTTAATCTTGTATGTATATTTTTTTGGAGTTGATTAACTCCAAAATAGTATTTGTTACTTTTTTAAACGTTTTTAGGTCTTCTGAATCAACTGCTCTATAGACTGCTTCATCAAATCCAATAACCACTTTTTTTGAAAACTCTCTCATTTCAATGCCAAAAGGAGTAAGGTGAATTAAAACACCTCTACCATCTAAAGGATTAGGTTTTCTAACTATAAGTCCTTTTTCTTCCATATTTTTTAATGTTCTTGAAAGGCTAGTTGCTTCAATACCCATTTTAGGCCCTAATGAAGTAGATGGGGTACCTTCATCAGGATCGATACTAATAAGTGCAAATCCAGTTGCCATTGTACTGCCTTTTTTACCAGCTTCTTCGTTGTACATTTTGGTAACACCCATCCAAGTAGATCTTAAAAGGTAATCTATTGTTTTTTCTTTCATTTTTCAAATATACATAAAAAATACTATGCGTGCATAGTAAATACATTTTAAAATGTAAGATAAATTAAAAAAAATAGAAAACATGACTAGGATTATTAAGCAAAACCATTGATAATTCATATATTGTTTTTTTTAAAAAAATTAAAATACGCTTATTCTTTTAGTAAATTTGTTTCCAACAATAATTTTAATAATGTTAAGTATAAAAACAACTTTCTGTGAATCGAATTTTTAAAAATGTTCTCGCTGTTATTATAGGTTGGTTAGGAGGAAGTATTGTTAATATGGGACTCATTGAGTTAGGTCATAAAGTTTTTCCAATAGCAGGGTTTGATCTTAATGATATGAATTCCCTCGCATCTCTTATGCCAACATTAGATCCTATGTATTTTATTTTTCCATTTTTAGCACATGCTTTAGGTACTTTAGTAGGTGCTTTACTAGCAGGGAGAATAGCAACTATCCATAAAATGAAATTTTCAATGGCAATTGGAGGATTATTTCTTGCGGGAGGTATAATGATTAATTTTATGTTACCTGGTCCCACTTGGTTTGCAGTAGTAGATATATTAATAGCTTATATTCCCATGGCTTGGATAGGTGGAAAGTTAGCACAGAAATATAATAATATTAAACACTTATCTTAAAAGCTAACTAAATAAAACACATGATTATAAAAATTACTGTTCTAGCAATTTATGTCGCTATTCTATTTCTAATTGGAATTTTAGCTTCTCGCAGGGTAAAAAGTATGAGTGATTATTATCTAGGAGGAAAAAAGATGGGGTTTTTGGCTGTTGCCTTTTCTGCTAGAGCAACAGGAGAATCTGGATGGCTTTTAATAGGTTTAACTGGTATGGGAGCAATCGCTGGATACTCTGGATATTGGGTTGTTGCCGGTGAATTGCTCGGTGTTTTTATTTCCTGGCAATTTATGGCCAAGCGATTTAAAAGGCGTTCAGACGATTATAAAGCAATCACAATTCCCGATTATCTCCAAAGTCATTTTAAATCCTCTACAAATACGCTTCGTATTATTTCCGCATCTGTCTTGGTAGTTTTCGTGGTTATTTATGTCGCATCACAAATGGATGTTACTGGTATTGCGTTTGAATCTATGTTAGGTATTGATTATCGAATTGGTGTGCTTGTTGGCTTTAGTATTGTACTCATTTATATTTTTATTGGTGGTTTTGTAGCTGCGGTTTGGTCTGATATGTTCCAAGGAATATTGATGTTTACTGGGCTGGTGTTATTGCCTATTGTAGTTTGGTTCTCTATGGACCATGGTACTGGAATTACTGAAGGATTAAACGCGATTGATCCTACCTTAACTCAAATAATGGGAAGAAGCGATGACGGTTGGTTGAACTTATTTACAATTCTTGGTTTCTCCATGATTGGATTAGGTTTCTTAGGTTCACCTCAAGTTTATGTTCGTTTTATGTCTATTAAAAGTGAAGATGAGATAGACAAAGGCAAATGGGTAGCATTGCTTTTTACACTGTTAACAGATGCAGCAGCAGTAACAATTGGTATACTTGCTCGGATCTATTTTACGTCAGAAGGACAAGACCCTGAGGCAGTATTAGGAACAGGTGGTGAAGATGTACTAAGTTTAATTACCAACGAATTTTTACCAACAATTTTAGTCGCAATTTTTATTGCTATTGTACTTTCTGCAATAATGTCAACGATAGATTCGCTACTTATTCTTGCCTCTAGTGCAATTACACGCGATTTTTATCAGAAAATATTAAGGCCCGATTTAAAAGATGAAGATTTAACAAACTTTTCAAGAATAGTTACAGTTGGTATGGCGTTAGTGGCATTGTGTATTGCTGTATTACTTTATTATCTATATCCAGATAGGCAGATTTTCTGGATCATGATTTTTGGTTGGTCAGGTATTGCAGCTACTTTTTGTCCAGTTATCATTTTATCTATTTTTTGGAAAGGATATACTGAAAAAGGAGCAATTACTTCTATGATTTCCGGTTTTGCATCGGTAATTCTATTTAAATTTGTTTTTTCAAATATGGAGGGAATTGGAAAATATTTTGTAGAATTGGATGTGTTGGCTCCATCATTTGCCTTGGCAATGATAGTGGGATATATAGTTTCAAAAATGTTTCCGAATAAAAATATTAAAAATTTATAGTTGATACAGTGTTGATAAAACTAATTGCAAACTTTCTTTAATAATCTTAATAATACTATCTTTAAAGTAATATTAACATCACTTTTAATTATGCGATGTATTTGCCAAGACTGAGCCGATAACTTCTTTTTTGATCATCTAACAAGTTAGAAACTGTTAATTACTGCATACAGAAAATTAAAAATTTACATTATGGCAAAAAGTAAAGACTCTAGGAAAAATAAAAAAAAAGAATCTGCTAAAACTCCAAAAGAGAAAAAAGCAGCAAAAAGATTAAAGAAGTCTAAATAAAATAAATTAATAAATGAACTCAAATATAGCGGTGCTTATTGATGGAGATAATATTCCTTCGGCTCATGTAAAAGAAATGATGGAGGAAATCGCCAAGTATGGAAATCCTACCATTAAAAGAATTTATGGCGATTGGACCAATCCTCATTTGTCAAAATGGAAAAATTTACTTCTTCAAAATGCAATTACACCCATACAACAGTATGCATATACTACTGGTAAAAATGCTACTGATTCAGCTATGATTATTGATGCTATGGACATTCTTTATTCTGAAAAAGTAAATGGATTTTGTCTAGTTTCAAGCGACAGTGATTTTACAAAATTAGCGACTAGACTAAGAGAAGCTGGAATGCAGGTAATTGGAATCGGAGAAAAAAAGACTCCTACACCCTTTATTGTAGCCTGTGATAAATTTATTTATATAGAAATTCTAAGGAAACAATCTCATAAAAAAGAAGATGTAAATGCGAAAGAAAAAATTGAAGAAAACGTTGATGAAATAACTTCAAAAGTAATTAAGTTGTTATCTGCGACTATAATTGATTCATCAGATGAAGATGGTTGGGCGTTTCTTGGTGATGTAGGGAGTTTGATTCAAAAAAAACAACCTAATTTTGATTCTCGAAATTATGGATTTGAAAAATTAACTCCATTGATTAAATCCATTGGAAGCTTTGAAATAGAACATCGTGAAAATCCAAAAAGTAAAAATAAATTAGTTTTTGTTAAGAATAAAGAAAAGTATGCAGCAAGGACTAAAAAAAAATAACATGGTGATAATACCTTGCTAAAATATAAGTAACAATTAATACAATTTTTAATTATTTAAATTATTATTTTAAAACGGTTCTTCCTTTTTTTATTCCCTATCAAATTATACTGTTCACTTTTTAAAACAAAAACAGAAATTCCCAAAGATTATTCATAAAACTTTGTCTTTATGTCATAATACTTTTTTTTGGCTTAATAATGGCAATATAAGGCTATGAGTAAAAAAAAAGTATCCTACCAATGGGCATTCAAAGAATACATTTGGCCTAGAAAAAAAATTGTTTTAGTTGGTTTAATATTAATTATTATCCGAAGTTTGTCCGGAATGGTATTGCCTTATGCAAGTAAAACATTGATGGATAACATAATTCCTTCAAAAGACATAACTACACTTTGGATTTTAATTATTATTGTTTGTTCCTCAATTTTAGTTCAATCGCTGACTTCTTTTTCACTAACACGCTTATTAAGTGTTGAAGCTCAACATTTGATTTACCTATTACGCTCTCAAGTACAACGTAAATTATTATCACTTCCAATAAATTTTTTTGACAATAATAAAACAGGAGCCCTAGTATCCAGAGTAATGAATGATGTTGAAGGGGTTCGGAATTTAGTTGGTACAGGATTGGTTCAGTTAATTGGAGGTTCGATAACAGCAATAATTTCTTTGATTATTTTAATAAAAATAAATGCACTAATGACGGTTTTCGTTCTTGTACCCGTTGGTGTTTTTGCAATTATAGCCATGAAAGCTTTTGTATACATACGTCCAATATTTAAAAATAGGGGAGTCATCAATGCTGAGGTAACAGGTCGTTTAGCTGAAATATTAAGTGGAGTTAGGGTGATAAAAGGTTTTAATGCTGAGGAGCAAGAAAACAAATCATTCCAGAAAGGAGCAGAAAAGTTATTTTTAAACGTAAAGAAAAGTTTAACAGCGACTGCATTAATTACTAGTTCTTCTACATTACTATTGGGTTTAGCTTCAGCAGGAATAATGGGAATAGGCGGTTATTTTATGATGGATAACACGATGACTTTTGGAGATTTTATATCCTTTACCTTGTTTTTAGGATTTATGATTGCACCTATCGTGCAAATGAGTAATATTGGTAGTCAACTTACTGAAGCAATGGCTGGATTAGATCGCACTCAGGAGTTGATGGAAATGACCATTGAAGACAACCCGGAAGTTAGAACCAACCATTTAAAGGAGATAAAAGGAGATATCGTATTTAATAATGTTTCCTTTAGTTATGAAGAAAATAAAGAAGTGTTGCATAATATATCTTTTAAAGCTCTTTCCGGAAGTGTAACTGCGTTAGTGGGTTCTTCGGGATCTGGGAAATCAACAATCGCAAGTTTAGCAGCAACTTTTTTAAATCCAACAAAAGGTGCTGTTACCCTTGACGGTATAGATCTTTCAAAAGTTAATTTAAGTAGTTTTCGTACTCATTTGGGTGTGGTATTACAAGACGATTTTTTATATGCAGGAACCATACGTGAAAATATTCTTTTTCCTCGCCCCAATGCATCGGAGGAAGAATTGATAGATGCAGTTAAAGGAGCCTATGTGAACGAATTTACAGATAAGTTTGTAGATGGTCTGGATACAGTTATTGGAGAACGAGGCATAAAACTTTCTGGTGGACAAAAACAGCGAATCTCGATTGCACGTGCCTTATTAGCAAATCCTAAGATTATTATTTTAGATGAAGCGACTTCAAATTTAGATACGGAGAGTGAGACATTTATACAAAAAAGTTTAAATACCTTAATGAAAGACCGAACAACTTTAGTTATTGCACATCGATTAAGTACTATACAGCAAGCAAATCAGATCTTGGTAATTGAAGAAGGAAAAATTGTTGAAGAGGGAATACATGATGAATTGATTGCTAAAAAAGGGCGTTATTTTGATTTATATACCTATCAAAGTAGGATATAACGATGCTAAAGTAAGATTAAATATATCGCAAATAATCAGGAGAAGTTTAGAATTGAGATCACAATGATTAAATAAGTATTAAAACTAAAAAAAGCTATTATAATAGTTATAATAGCTTTTAATTAACCAACTAAACAATTAAGACTTTCTTTTTCATAATAAAATCTTCCTTACATATAAAACATCTATCATTAAAAAAACCCTACTTTTTTTAAAAAAAAGACAAAATAAAATTATATTTAATTTAAAATTGCTGTAAATAAGTATTTTGAATTAGTTAAAAGCTTAAGTAAATCATTCATTATTTCCGTATATCTTTTTATAAAGACTCTTGTATTTTTCTTTAATAAGCTTGCGTTTAAGTTTCATAGTAGGAGTGAGGTGACCCGCTTCTATACTCCAAGTATCTGCAGTTAGTTCAAATCTTTTTATCTTTTCCCAACTTCCAAATTGTTCATTATATAAATTAACCTCTTCTTCTATTCGACTAATTAGTTGTGTGTTTGTTATTTTTTCTTCTATGGTGTTGCCTAAAATCATTCCTTTTCTTTTAGCCCAATCATTTACAAAATCAAAATTAAGTTGAATAAAAGCAGCAGGCATCTTTTCTCCATCACCGATTACCATTATTTGTTCAATAAATAAAGATTCTTTCATTGCATTCTCTAAAACTTGTGGAGCCACATATTTTCCTCCACTTGTTTTAAACATTTCTTTTTTTCGATCCGTTATCTTAAGAAACCCATCTTTATCTAATTCACCAATGTCTCCAGTGTGAAAATAGCCATCTTTTAATACGCTATCAGTTAGCTCAGGTTCATTATAATAACCCATCATTACTTGTGGACCTTTTACCAATATTTCGCCGTCTGAAGCAATTTTCACTTCTGTATCCTTAATTACCTTACCAACAGTACCAATTCTAAAATGATAGTCTCTCATGTCGTTTACCGAAACCACAGGTGAAGTTTCTGTTAGTCCATAACCTTCCATTACAGGAATTTCGGCAGCATTAAATACTCTAGCTAATCTTGGCTGTAAAGCAGCACTTCCTGAAGCAACAGCTTTTAATTCTCCTCCTAAAGCTTCTTTCCATTTACTAAAAATAAGTTTTCGTGCAATTTTTAATTGAAATTCATAACACCATCCATTTTGTCCATAAGGTTGGTATTTTAAACCTAGATCGACAGCCCAGAAAAACAACACTTTCTTAATACCCTTTAAATTAGCTCCTTTTGCATATATTTTATCATAAACTTTCTCTAATAAACGAGGTACAGCAGACATGACATGCGGATTTATTTCGTTTAAATTTTCGCTAATGGTTTCTAGAGATTCAGCGAAATGTATACTTACACCACAATACTGATACATATATAAAAGCATTCTTTCATATATATGACAAACAGGCAGAAAACTCAATGATTTTGATTTGCCTAATTCCATTGGTAATCGAAGATTACTACTTATTGCATTACTTACAATGTTTTTATGAGATAACATAACTCCCTTTGGTCTTCCAGTGGTTCCAGAAGTATAAATTATTGTTGCTAAATCTAACTCATTAACGTCATTTTTTCTTTTTTCAACTTCTTCTTGTACAGAACCATCTTCTCCTAATGCTAATAACTTTGACCAATTTTCACAGCCTTCTATCTCATCAAAACAATAAACTTCCTTAAGTGTAGGAACTTGTTCTTTTATTTTATTAATTTTTTTCAGTACGAATTCACAGGATACAAAACAGTAAACACTTTTACTATGGTTCAATATATATGCATAATCATCTTCCGAAATAGTAGGGTAAATAGGCACGTCTTGCGCACCAGTTTGTAAAATTCCTATATCACAAATATTCCATTCGGTACGATTGGTAAGAGATATAATAGCAACCTTATCATTGGGTTTAACACCTAGTTTAATAAGACCTCTACTTATTTTATTTGCTTTATTTATATATTCTTGGGTAGAAGTTGCAACCCATTCCCCTTTTTGTTTATTAACCAAAGATTTTTCAAGATTAAATTTTTCAAGTTGGTAATATGGAAAATCGAAAAGGCGTTTTACATCAGTCATAAAAAAGGATATTTAGTATATCCTGCAAAGTATGAAAATATTTCAAATTTTTTAAATAAAAAAGAGCAACCTTAGGATTGCTCTTTTTTTATTTTATTCTAATTTTTAATAATTTTTAATATTTTAGTATAATCATTCGAAGTAAACTTCATTAGGTATATACCTTTTGTGTATTGACTGTAATCTATTGTCTGCGAACCCGAATAGACAGATGGTGTTCTAATTAACTGCCCTTGTATATTATAAATACCTAATGTGTAATTGTTTTTAGGTGTGGTTATGTATAATAAATTACTTACGGGATTTGGGTATACACTAAACTGAGATGCTAAAACATCTGAATTACTAAAAGTTCCATCATCAAGAACATTTACAGTTAAGTTATCAAAATAAAACCCATCAGCTCTTACTTCTCCGTCTGACTCAAATTTAAAACGCATAGTAATTTCTTCGCCTAAATAATCGCTTAAATTAATTTGTTCTAACACCCAGGTATTTTGTATGCCATCGTATAGGGGTTGTCCAGTTGGTTGAGTTCCATTACTACTACCTTCATTAGTAAAAAGACCGCATTGAGGAATCCAAGAATTACCATTGTCTATAGAAACTTCTAATTGAACATAATCCCAATTATTTTCAATGTCCCATTTTGCATAAAAAGTAACATTTGCGCCAATCGCATTGGTTAAATTGATATTCTCTGATAGCTTAATGGTCTTATTCTCATTGTTTTGGTAATTTCCATTTGGAGATTCTGTAATAGAACTAGATGGAGATACAAATGTTGTATTGATAATACCCCATCCATCATTATCAAAATTATCAGTTGTACTATCTCCGATATCTTCAAAAACAGGAATTAAACTACCAAAAATTTTATTAAATAAAATTTTAGTGTCATAACTGCCATTATTTATTAATATCTCAAAAACAATAGGATCTCCAGCTTGAGTTTCGTTATTTAAAGTATATTGTATGTTGCCGTTAGTTTCTTCCAACACATCTAAATTTGAAAATGAAATAGGATCACCAACTGCACTTATATTTGTAGAAATAGGATTGATGTTTATTGTAAAATTTCCAGATCCAGAAAGCCCTAATCGTTTTATGTCGAAAGTTTGATCTATAATAACCTCATTACCTACAAAAAGTGGAGAGGTGTCGGTTAAATCAGCATAATTGTTCACCATTTTTGCTGAGGTAATATTTAGATACATCATGCTTTTAGCAATCCCTTCTATTTGACTTGAAGGTGGCCAAAACTCAGTACCTATTTCTGGAGTCATTGCATAAATTTTATCATGAGTGCCAATAGTTCCATACATAAAGTCGTCACTATCTCCTGCTGCAGGATACAATCCAGATGATAAAATATTATCATATCCATTTTTTGAAACTAATACTTCAGAAACTATTTCAAATAATTCATTTTCAGGAGTAGGAATATCATTTGCATAACCGTAAGGATATAACAATAGCTCCCCATAGGAATGATTATTTAAAGCCATGACAAAATCATGCTGCTCACAAAACCATTTGATGGCTTGATTTTCCACTTCTGAAAAGGGAGCAGTTCCGTGATAAGTTTGATTATTCGGATCATTAGAAGCACCTTCTCCTCCCCAAATTCCATCTGCAGGATCGCCATTAATATAGTAATCGTAATTACGATTGTTGTCTATTCCATTTCCATTCTTTCTATTTTTTCTCCAAAAACCACCTCCATTCGGATCTGTTTTTTCGTTATATAAATAACCGTCTGGATTAATAACTGGAACAAAAAACAATTCTGTGTTATCAACGATACTTTTTATTTCATTGTCTACATCATAATTTTCTAACAAATACCACATGTAAAAAATAAGCTGTGAGAGTGAATTTGGTTCTCTAGCATGATGAATAGCTGTATAAAGAATCTGCGGTTCATTTTCTGAGCTATTACTTGGATCGTCACTAATCTTAACCCATTTAATACCGTTTCCTCCAATTGGTGGTGTTGTTGAATTATCTGGTTGTCCTTCAGTAATAAAATCACTAATATTTTCTTTTGTTGTTATTAAATCTGGATACAAAGACTTCATTAGATCTAATTGATCTAACATTTCTTGGTAGGTAAGATAACCTCCCATAGAGCCTAGATTGAAATTGTTAGGTGTTTCAAAATCAGAAGAGGTTTGATCTGTACAAAATAAGTTTTTTTCAGTTACGCTATTTATGCTATTTCGTTGGAGAAAATATTCTTTTGAATCTTCAATTAAAATATCTACGGTATAACCTGTATTTCTTGCAGTTTGTATTTCTGAAATAGAGAAATCAGAAATAATAAAAACTCCTTTTTTGTGAACTCCATGATCAATAGGTATACCTAATGATTCTAATTTTATTAAATCTTCTGATTGATTGTAACTAATTTTAGCACGTTGGTGTTTTTCTTGTAGGTTTTGAGAAAAACCTAAAACCGTACATAAAATAAATATAAATAGAATATTTTTTCTCATAATATGGATAATGCTTTTTAAGCTGTTATTTTTTTTAGCCATAAAAGCTAAGACTTATTTCATTTCAATTAAAACAATCTTGTGTCACTTTACCCTAAAAAATTATAAATATTTCTAAGCTGAGTTTGACTTTAGTGTTTAATAGAAAAGAGTTTATTTAGAATTGTTCGCAAATTAAAATTCCTATTTTTTAAGCTCAAGCCATTTTCTAGCATTTACAAATGCTTCCAACCAAGGTGTAACTTCATCGTTTCTATCATTAGGATAGTTTGCCCAATTCCAAGAGAAGGTCGATCTCTCTAAATGCGGCATCATCACTAAATGCCTTCCAGTACTGTCAGTTAACATTGCAGTGTTAAAATCACTCCCATTAGGGTTTGAAGGAATACATTCATATCCATATTTAGCAACAATGTGATAATTGCTTTCAGTTAATGGAAAACTGAATTTTCCCTCTCCATGTGCTGCCCAAATTCCTAAATTACTTCCCGCTAGTGAAGATAGCATTACTGAATTATTTTCTTGAATGGCTACCGAAGTAAATGAACATTCAAATTTTCCAGTTTCATTATGAAGCATTTTTGGTTTTTCCACATGTTCAGGATTTAAGAGACCTAATTCAATAAATAATTGGCAGCCATTACAAACTCCAAGAGATAATGTATCGTCTTTTGCAAAGAAATCTTTTAATGCTTTATTTGCTTTTTCATTATATAAAAATGCACCAGCCCAACCTTTTGCAGAACCTAAAACATCTGAATTTGAAAAACCTCCAACCGCAGCAATAAACTTAATATCCTCTAGTGTTTCCCGACCTTCAATTAAATCGGTCATATGAACATCTTTTACATCAAAGCCTGCTAAATACATAGCATTTGCCATTTCACGTTCAGAATTTGAACCTTTTTCGCGAATGATCGCAGCTTTCGGTCTTGTTTGTTCTTTCCTAAAAACAGGAAGCTTTCCAGTAAAATGTTTCGGAAAACTAAAGTTTAATGGTTGGTTTTTATAATTCTCAAAACGTTCTTTAGCTTTTTGTATACCACTTTGTTTTTCGTCTAATAAATAAGAGGTATGGTACCAAGCATCTCGCATTTCTGGAATATTTAAATCTAGATTTTCATCAAAGTGCTTAATTTGAAGAGTCTCTGTTTCGGTAACAGTACCTATTTTAATAAAATCAATTGTTTTCTCTGAAAGTAATTTTTCAACTAAAACGTCTTCAGAAGCTTGGAACACAATTCCGTTATTTTCTGAAAATAACACTTTGACTAAATCTTTTTCACCTAGCGCTGTTAAGTTTAATTGCGCCCCTAAATTAATATCCGCAAAGCACATTTCCAAAAGGGTAGTAATTAGACCACCTGAAGCAACGTCATGTCCTGCGAGTATTTTATTTTTTTGAATTAATTGTTGAATTGTATTGAAAACTGAAGATAAATAGGATGCATCTTTTATCGTTGGTACTTCGTTTCCAATTGAGGATAAAGTCTGCGCGAATGAAGAACCTCCTAATTTATAATCATCTTTTGAAATATTAATATAATAAATACTACCTCCATTTTTTTGAAGCACTGGCTCAACAACTTTTTTAATATCGTTACAATGACCAGTGGCAGATATGATTACCGTACCTGGAGATATTACTTCCTCATCTTTATATTTTTGTTTCATGGATAGAGAATCTTTCCCCGTAGGAACATTAATTCCTAAAGAAATAGCAAAATCTGATACTCCTTCAACAGCTTTATATAAACGTGTGTCTTCACCTTCATTATTACAAGGCCACATCCAGTTTGCAGAAAGCGAAATACTTTTTAATCCTTCTTCTAAGGGTGCCCAAATAATATTAGATAATGCTTCAGCAATTGAATTTTTTGACCCAGCAACTGGATCGATTATAGCAGAAATAGGAGCATGGCCTATAGAGGTAGCTACTCCTTCATTTCCGTTATAATCCAATGCCATCACACCACAATTGTTTAAGGGTAATTGTAATGGACCCACACACTGCTGTTTAGCTACTTTTCCAGTTACGCATCGGTCTACTTTGTTGGTTAGCCAATCTTTACACGCTACAGCTTCAAGTGATAATGTATTTAAAAGATATTCTTTAATATGTGAATGATCATACTCTAAATTGGAATAGTTTCGTTGAATTGAAATATCATTAATAACTGTTTTTGGCGAACTACCAAACATATCTTCAAGATTGAAATCCATGGGCTTTTCACCCGTACTTTTGCTTTCAAAAGTAAATTTGTCATCATTTGTTACCACTCCAACTTCATAAAATGGTGAACGTTCTCTTTTTGCAATTCGTTTTAATTTATCAATATCTTTTTTACCTATAACTAATCCCATTCGTTCTTGAGATTCATTACCAATAATCTCTTTTGCAGACAGTGTAGGATCTCCAACAGGTAATTTATCTAAATCTATTTTCCCTCCAGTCTCTTCCACTAATTCACTTAAACAATTTAAATGGCCTCCGGCTCCATGGTCGTGGATTGAAACAATTGTATTTACTTCGCTTTCTACCATAGCTCGAATTGCATTTGCAGCTCTTTTTTGCATTTCAGGATTGGAACGTTGAATAGCATTTAATTCTATGCCACTTGAAAATTCTCCTGTATCGGCAGAAGAAACCGCAGCTCCTCCCATACCAATTCTATAATTTTCACCACCTAAGATTACAATTTTATCTCCATGGTTAGGAGTTTCTTTAATTGCTTGATCTGCTTTTCCATAACCAATTCCACCAGCTTGCATAATAACTTTGTCATATGCTAACTTTCTGTTATTTGTTTTATTTTCAAAAGTTAATACGGAACCAGTGATAAGTGGTTGTCCAAATTTGTTTCCAAAATCAGAAGCTCCATTACTAGCTTTAATTAATATATCTAAAGGAGTTTGGTATAGCCATTCACGTTCGTCCATCGCTTTCTCCCAGGGACGATCTTCTAATAACCTTGAATAGGCTGTCATATAAACAGCAGTTCCAGCTAGGGGTAAAGAACCTTTTCCACCAGCTAATCGATCTCTTATTTCTCCTCCACTTCCAGTAGCAGCACCATTAAATGGCTCTACTGTTGTTGGAAAGTTATGGGTTTCTGCTTTTAAAGATATTACACTATCAAATTCTTTATTTTCATAAAAATCTGGTTTGTCTGGAGATTTTGGTGCAAATTGAACAACTCTAGGCCCTTTAATAAAAGCAACATTATCCTTGTATGCAGAAACTATTGTATTTGGATTTTTTTTTGATGTATTTTTAATTAATTTAAACAATGAAGATGGCATTTCAACTCCATCTATAATGAAAGATCCATTAAAAATCTTATGCCTACAATGTTCACTATTTACCTGACTAAAACCAAACACTTCACTGTCGGTTAGTTTTCTGTTAATTTTTTTGGATAGGTTTTCTAGATATGCTACTTCTTCACTATTTAAAGCCAAACCTTCAGATAGATTAAAAGCAAGGATATTATCTATTTCTTTAACTGGTTCCGGTTGAATATTTATGGTAAATATATCTTGGTTTAAGTTTGAATATTTTTGAAAAAGCATCGGATCAAAATCTAAAGATTCTTCAGTAGTGTGATGAAATTTTTCAATTCGAATAATTCCTTTAACACCCATGTTTTGGCTAATTTCAACTGCGTTGGTACTCCATGGAGTAACCATGGAAGCTCGAGGTCCAATAAAAAAATCCGTTAAAACGGACTCTTCAATTTTGGGTTGGTTGCCAAATAACCATTTTAGTTTTTTTATATTTTGAGTGGAAATTGCTGCGGATGTTTGAACTGTAAAAACAGTTTTTTTTACGTCTCCAAAAAAGTGAATCATATTCATTTAATTTCACGGTTTTTAATACTTCAAATGTACTTATTTTTTAGAATTTAATTAGGGAATAAAATTCAATTTAAAAACTTTTTTATATTTCATATTTTTAGCCTAATTTCGAAAAAAAAACATGAAAACTAAAATTATTCTTATCTGCTTTGTAACAATTATTTTTGGAGGAGTTGTAAATGCGCAAGACTCCTTTTCTGCAACTGAATTTATTCAGGGAACCTATATGGGTACCACGATGCCATTAAGAGACTTTCCAACTACAGAATACGATGCGACCAGTCCAAAAACAATGACTATTATTGAAAACAAATTTCAAATTAATGAAAAAGTAAACCAAAACTCGTTGCCCTATAATAATGTTAATACCAATGTTCAAGATAAAGTTGGTGGAATTTTTTCATATGCTATAGAACAAAATTTTGTTGGTTTTGATAATACTGGTTTTACTCCCCCGGATCCATCTGGTGCTGTAGGACCAGAACATTATGTTCATGCAGTTAACTCGAGTATAAAAGTATTTGATAAAACAGGAAATGTGTTAGCTGGTCCAACTTCATTGGGAGCTTTTTTAGGGATCGGTTCAAATTCTGGAGACCCAATCATATTATATGATCAACTAGCTGATCGCTATTTTGTGAGTGAATTTGGCTCGGGAAATAATAGTTTAGCTATTGGAGTGTCTGTTACTAACGATCCTACCGGAGCATATTATGTTTATCAGTATACCTTTGATGCTTTTCCAGATTATCCTCATTATAGTATATGGCCTGATGCTTATTATCTCACAGCAAATAAAGGTGGCGCAAATAAAGTTTATGCTATAGAAAGAGACATCATATTGGCTGGAAATCCAGATCCACAAATTATTGGATTTCCATTGCCAGGAAATTCATCAAATCCAAATACTGTTTTAAGTCCTGAACCTGCTAATTTGACTGGAGTTGATTACCCAGAAGACCTACCAGGTTATATTGTCTATTTACAAGATGATGGTTGGGGAGGTATTACTTATGACCATTTAAAAGTTTGGGAAATTGATGTTGATTTTGACTCACCAGCTAACTCAACAATTTCTTCTCCATTAGAAATACCAACAGATCCATTCAATGCATATTTCGCACCCTTTGGATCTGGTGATGTTGCACAACCAGGAACAGGTCAGAAAATTGATATGATAACAGGTTTGATATCTTACGCAGCCAATTACAGAAGTTTTGAAAATCATAATTCTTGGCTTATCACTTTTAATGACAATGTAGATGGAACTAATTCTGGAATTAGATGGATAGAACTTAGAAACGATGACACCAATCCTTGGGAAGTTTTTCAAGAGGGTACCTATTCTCCAGCTGATGATAATAGTAGATTTATGGGAAGTGCAGCTATGGATGCAGCAGGAAATATTGGAATGGGTTTTAATATAGCAAGTGCTACATTACCTGCAGGAATTAGATATACAGGTAGATATGATAGTGATCCCTTAGGAGAAATGACCGTTGCTGAGACAACTATTGTAGATGGAGTTGGGGTACAAACAAATACCAATAGATTTGGAGATTATTCTCATTTAACAATGGATCCAGATAATTTCACATTTTGGCATACTGCAGAATATTTTTCTGCCAATAACCAATGGAGAACTCAAGTTGCTTCATTTTCACTAAGTAGTGGTTTTGCTCAAGATGTAGGTGTTAATAACATCATTAACCCAATTAATGGTATTTTAACAACCACGGAGACTGTCGAAGTAAGTATCAGAAACTATGGATTGGATCCTCAGTCTGATATTCCTCTAGAATTGTTTGTAGATGGTAATTTAATTGCAACAGAAACCTTTAGTGGAACTGTTTTATCCAACGAAGTAGAAAATTATACTTTTAGTCAAACTTTAGATTTATCTAATGCAGGACAGACTTATACCATAGAAGTTAAATCTAATTTAACAGGTGATGAGTTTATACCTAATAATTCATTTACTAAAGAAGTTACCCATTTACTGCTTAATGATGTTGGAGCTCTTGAAATTACAGCTCCAGAAACAGGCTCAGGACTAGGTAACGAAGTAGTTACATTTACAATTAAAAACTTTGGGGCTGATGCACAATCTAATTTTGAGGTACAATATGCTGTTAACGGTGGTACACCTGTAGTTGAAACATTTTCAGGTTCTTTAATTTCAGAAGAAATAGTTTCTTTTAGTTTTACAGAAGTAGCAGATTTCTCTGAATTAGGTACTTATGAAATAACTGTTTCAACGAATCTAGTTAATGATGAAGATCCAGCCAATAATTCAGCAACAATTACTGTTGAAAATGTTCTTTGCCAACCAGTTGAAGATTGTTCCTTCGGTGATGGTTTTACATTGTTTAGCATTGCTGAAATTAATAATGTTTCTGCATGTGAAGGATATGGAGATTTTACGAACTTGGTAGCTAATTTAGATCTTGGATCAACTAATAGTTTAACAATTACTACAGGTTATGGAGATCAAAATGTAAAAGTTTGGATTGATTTTAATGATGATTCTAATTTCACTAATGATGAAGTAGTAGTTCCTAATTTTGTAATAGCTCCAGGATCTGGTGGAGGTTCTTATACGGAGACTGTAGATTTAGTGATACCATCAGATGCACTAATAGGGACACATAGAATGCGTGCGAAATCAAATTGGCAAGAACCTGTTCCAGATGATGCTTGTGAAGATACTCAATATGGAGAAACAGAAGATTATACTGCAAATATTGGAACTTTAGGTGTTAATGATAACGAAATTTCAAATTCAGAATTAATTATTACCTCTCAAGAGAATAATAATTTTGAAGTAACTTTAAACACAAATTATGAAGGAAAAGTATATGTAGCAATTTACAACATGCTTGGTCAACAATTAGGGTTTAAATTTGCGCAAAACGAAAGTGGAACTTATAAAATGAATTTGAATCTTTCAAGTGCCGCTACTGGAGTATATTTAGTGAGAGTTGGAGGTCAAAACACAACTACTTACAAAACAGGAAGAGTAATTGTGAAATAATATACTAGTATTAATTTATAAAAAAAGCGTTTTCAAATTAATGAAAACGCTTTTTTTATTTTATGAAAAGAGTATTAATTGATGATAATTTTTTTAATAGTTTCAGAATTATTTGAAATTACTTTTAATAAGTAAATTCCTCTTGAAAAAGAGCCAGTATTAATTTGTTTTTTGTCAGTTGTAAAAGATTCTTTAAATACTTCCTTTCCCAATAAATCATATATTATAATAGTTCCATCGTCAACAATTGTTGAATTTTGAACCCACAATACTTTATTGGCAGGGTTTGGATAAACCGTTAAGTTTTGAAATACATTAGTATTTGTAGATAAAACACCCCATCTGTCTTCAGCAGCTTCTCCACCCCAAATTATTGTTGCTAAATATGGATTGTCTATAAATGGGTTTCTATTTCCATATACCGATTCTAAATGCGGATTGTGTTGGTCCTCATATTCATTAACTGGATCATCAATGTTCCATTGTAAATAAACCTGAAGCATCTCATTAGTAGGTTGTGTATCGCCAGAACCATTTAATGATGGTAAACAACGAGTTCCATAACGGGTATACATATACATCATCATTCTTGCAGTATCTCCTCTCCACTCATCACCTGGATACCAATTAGCACCTACATTTCCAGAATTACCAGAACCATCTGCAAATTTGCGATTACCTCTATCTCCATTCATTTGTTGGTCAGTAGCTTTTATATTATGTGGGTCAGCAATAATCCCAATAGAATTATTACTTGCGCTTCCCATTTCGGGATCTGAATTAGATCTAGCAAAAACATGCTCTCTGTTGTATTCACAATTTGAACCTCCAAAATCATCTTTATCTCTTGATCTATCTATTGTACAATTTGAATTGTCATAACCATAAAACAATAGTACATCTGAAATGTCATCAGGATTTTCATCTGTAATCTTCATTGTATCTCTAATATCACCATAGGTGAAATTTGAATTTGTAATTGCAATTTTAGATTGTAACTCAAGGTATAAATCCTGCCCAGTTAAAGTTAAGTCTACATCATTATAATAGGGTTGTTGTGCTAAAATATTTTGCACAATTAACATAAATAATACTAAAGTAATTTTTTTCATTGTTTTTTGATTTAATTGTTTTTTTGTAGTAATGCCATATAGAAGCCATCAAAGCCGTTTTCGCTTGGAAATACTTTTTCTTCTTTTACAAATTTAAAATCTTTTCCAGCTTCCCTGTTTAAAAATTCATTTACTTGAAATTCATTTTCTGAAGGTAAAATCGAGCAGGTCGCATAAACCATTTGTCCACCTGGCTTAACCATGCGTGAATAAGAATCTAGAATTTCTATTTGTGTATCTTTTATTTTCAATAAAAATTCTGGCTGTAATTTCCATTTAGAATCGGGGTTTCTTTTTAAAACTCCAATACCAGAACATGGAGCATCAATTAATATTTTGTCTGCTTTACCAATTAGTTTTTTAATCACTTTACTAGAATCAATAGTTCTAGTTTCAATGTTATGAGCCCCATTTCTTTTTGCTCTTCTTTTTAATTCCTTTAATTTATTTTCATAGATATCCAAGGCAATTATTTGTCCTTTGTTTTCCATTAAAGCAGCTAAATGCAAACTTTTTCCTCCAGCTCCAGCACAAGTGTCAACTACTCTTGATCCGGGTTTTGGATTTAAAAATTTAGCCACCTTTTGTGAAGAAGCATCTTGAACTTCAAACCACCCTTTTTGAAATGCATCTGTTACAAAAACATTCGTGCGTTCTTTTAGTTTTAAAGCTTGAGGATATCCTTTTAGAATCTCTGTTTCTATTTTTAAATCTTGTAAATTATTTTGTAATTGCTCTTTGGTAGTTTTTAAAGTATTTACTCTTAAAACAACATCGGCAGTTTGATTTAAAGCATTAATTTCTTTATCCCATTTTTTTCCTAATTCAGCTATTCCTAATTCATCTAGCCAATCTGGAATAGATTCCTTGTATTTTCTAACTTTAGATAATTCATCAAATTTTCCCTTTATCTTTCTAGTAGGGGTATTTTCAAATTGAGGCCAGTCTGGTATTTGAATTCCTTTTAAGGTCGCCCACACCGAAAAAAGACGGAATAAGTTGGTTCGGTCAAAAGGTTCTTTTACTTCTGCAATTTTTGCATAAAGACGTTTCCAACGTACAATGTCATAGGTAGTTTCAGCAATAAATCCACGATCTCTAGATCCCCAACGTTTATCTCTTTTTAAGGTGTTTTTTAATACTTTATCAGCTTGTTTTTGTTCATTGAAAATAAGTTGAAGAGAATCAATAGCAGCAAATACTAAATTTCGATGTAATTTCATGTGTCTATATTATTTTATTAAATCAGTCACATGCTGTTCGCTATTAGTCATCTTCTTTGTGTTGAAAAATTTTAACATGCTCGTCTATAGTTTTTAAATACTTTACAAAGGTATTATAATAAGCGCTATTGATTTGTTTACTTTTGGAAAAAAATATCAATGAGAATTTCACTTATAATTTCAAGCGCCATTTTATTTATTTCTTGTAGTAAAAACACTTCAAAAAATTTTAATTCAGTAACCATAGAACGAGTTTTTACAGATAGTTTAAGCATTCGTGCCATTGAACCAATGGATGTTAATAAAGTTTGGTTTGCAGCTAATAATGGGAAGGTTGGCTTAATTGATTATAAAACTCCAAAGTTAGCTACGATTAAATACGAAGACTCATTGCTTAATTTTAGAGCAATTTCTTCTATTAACAATGCTGTATTTGTATTAAGTATTGAAAATCCAGGAGTATTATATAAAATTGGATTTAAAGATAATAACGCAACTAGTATAGAAGATGTTTATATGGAGAAAGGAGAGTTTGTTTTTTATGATGCTATTAAATTTTGGGATGATTTAGAAGGTATTGCAATGGGAGACCCAATTAATGGTTGTCTTTCAATTTTAATTACTAGAGATGCAGGTAATAATTGGACCAAAATCTCTTGTGATATGCTACCAGAAACTACAAAAGGAGAAGCTGCATTTGCTGCAAGTAATTCTAATATTTCAGTATATAAAAATCATGTTTGGATTGTTACAGGAGGGATGAAAGCTCGTGTGTTTTATTCACCAGATAGGGGAGTTACTTGGGAAGTTTTTGAAACTCCTATGATACAGGGAAAAAGTATGACTGGTATTTATAGTGTAGATTTTCTAGATGATCAAACAGGTATTATCTTTGGTGGTAACTGGGAAGAAAAAGGTTTTAATGAGGGTAATAAAGCCATTACTCATGATGGCGGAAAAACGTGGCGTTTATTAAGTAATGGACAAGGACCTGGTTATCGATCATCTGCTAAATTTATTCCAGGCACTCATGGTAAGGATATTGTAGCGGTTGGATCTCCTGGTATTTCTTATAGTAATGATGGCGGTGATTCTTGGATAGAATTGTCTGATGAAGGGTTTTATGCTATTGAATTTGTAAATGATACTTTAGCTTTTGCTTCGGGAAGAAATAAAATTTCAAGATTGATATTTAACTAAAAAAAAGAGAATTTTTGTTCTCCTTTTTTATTTAATCTATGTTCTTCTTATTAAGACTTATTCTTTTTTATGTAGGTAAAATCGTGATTACTACCAAATAAAGACGATAAAAAGTAAATAAAATCTGATAAAAAGAACTTTTAATTTTGCAAATAACTATATTATGCATATATTAGGTGCATACCTATAAAAGTAACTATTGTTATAAGCCCCAAATATAATAATAGTAATATAATTAGAGCGAGACCCCAATCGCTCTTTTTTTTGGAATAAACCCTTTAAGTGTCGTTCATTATGCAAGTGATTGCATCTTAACTAAATTAAAATAAATACCTTTCTTTTCTAATAACTCTTGATGCTTTCCTTGTTCTACAATTTCACCTTTTGAGAGCACTACGATATTATTAGCTTTTTGGATGGTAGAAAGGCGATGTGCAATAACAATGGAGGTTCTATTTTTCATCATATTTTCTAAGGCATTTTGAACCAATTGTTCACTTTCGCTATCCAATGCAGAAGTAGCTTCGTCTAGGATCATGATAGGAGGGTTTTTAAGAACTGCTCTTGCAATACTTAATCGTTGTTTTTGTCCACCACTTAATTTGTTTCCAGAATCGCCGATGTTTGATTCTATACCTTTTGGTAATAATTCAACAAATTCCCAAGCATTTGCTATTTTTAAAGCATCGATTATTTCTTCATCACTAGCATTTTGATTTGCTATTAATAGATTTCCTTTTACCGTATCATTAAATAATATGGAGTCTTGAGTTACAAGTCCTAATAATTTACGTAGTGAGTTTTGTGTAATTGTTTTTATATTATCTGAATCAATATTAATGGAACCTTTATTTACATCATAAAAACGAGTAATTAAGTTTGCAATAGTACTTTTTCCACTTCCACTTTGTCCAACTAAAGCTACTGTATGCCCTTTAGGAACTTTTAGAGAGAAGTCGTTTAAAACCCAATCGTCTTGATATTTAAATGAAATATTTTTAATATTAATATCGGTAGTAAATTCTGTTTTCTTAATAGCGTCAGGAAGATCTACTATATTTGATTCTGTTTCTAAAATCTCCAAAACACGCTCTGCTGCTGCATTTCCTTTCTTTACTGAATAGCTAGCCTGACTAATCGCTTTGGCTGGAGTTAAAATTTGATATGCAAGACCCATATAAGTGATAAAAAGCCCAGCATTTAGAGATTTATCTAACAATACCATTTGTCCGCCATACCATAATAAAATACCTATCACAGCAATACCAAGAAATTCACTAGTTGGTGATGCTAAATTTTGACGGTTTATTAAAGTATTTGAAAATTTATAAAACCGACTGGTAGATTCTTTAAATTTATTATTGAATATTTTTTCAGCTGTAAAGCCCTTAATAATTTTTAATCCTCCCAATGTTTCTTCTAAAGTAGAAAGAAAAAGTCCTTGTTCTTTTTGAACTTTATCAGATTTGCGTTTCAATGATTTTCCGATTAATGAAATTAAAATACCAGAAATAGGAATAAAAATAAAAACAAATAATGTCAATTTCGGGCTTATAACAAGCATTGCTAATATGGTAAAGATTATGGTTAGCGGTTCCCTTACAATAAGTTCCAGTATCGACAAAAAAGAATGTTGAATTTCTAAAACATCAGAAGTTATTCTTGCTATAGTATCTCCTTTTCTTTTTTCTGAATAGTATGAAATTGGTAATGTTAATGTTTTATTATATAGAGCATTTCTTAAATCCTTGAGGACTCCGTTTCTTAAAAAAGTAATCGAATACATAGCCAAATAGCGAAATACGTTTTTAAGGAAAAACATCGATATTACAAGTGCAACCATAAAAAACAAAACATCTTCCACTCCTTGTTCTGCTTTTTGAGTTATAAAAAAATTTAAGTGTTGCTCCGCATATTCTCTTGCGTTTGAAAACCCAGACCAGACAGGCTCTATGTATACTTTTTTCGTTTGACCAAACAAAACTGATAGCATCGGAAATAGAGATACCATTGCCAATGTTCCAAATAAGGCATAAAGAATATTAAAAAAAATATTTAGTATTCCATACGTTTTATAAGGCATTGCAAAGTGTAATATTTTTTTAAAATAATTCATTAATTATTTTTTAATACTGATGTGATAGCATTCAATTTTTTTTGATTTGCCTTAATAATTTCTAAACGATTGCTAGCATTTGAATTCACGCTAATATAAAACTTTATTTTGGGCTCAGTACCACTCGGTCTCATCGCAATTTTACTTCCGTCTTCGGTATAATATATTAAGACATTTGATTTTGGAATCTGTATGGTTTCTGAGGTGTTTGTTATAAAATTTTTAATTTCACTTAATTGATAATCCTCCATCCTAATTACTTTACTTCCTGCAATTTCAGAATAGGGTTTTTCTCTGAAGGTTTTCATCATTTCTGAAATTTCTTCAGCTCCTTTTTTACCTTTTTTTACGATAGATATTAAGTGTTCTTGAAAATATCCATATTTAGAAAATATGGCATCTAAGTAAGTTAGTAAACTGCCACCTTCTTGTTTTTTCTGTGCTGCAATTTCACAAATAAGAAGGCTAGCGGTAACTGCATCTTTATCTCTTACAAAATCACCCACTAAATATCCAAAACTTTCTTCTCCACCACCTATGTGTTCGAGTTCTGGAAAGTCTTTTATCATTTTTGCAATCCATTTAAAACCAGTAAGTCCTTCCTTGTAAATTACATTAAAATCTTCAGCAATTTTTTTTATAGCTGGAGTTGATACAATGGTGGAAGCTACAAATTGCTTTCCGTTTAATCTTTTTTCTTTTTTCCATTGTTCCAATAGAAAGTGAGTTTTAATAAGCATCGCTTGATTGCCATTAAGAATGCTGTAACTACCTTCCGGATTTTTAACAGCTATTCCTAATCGGTCGCAATCTGGATCGGTACCAATTACAATATCTCCATTTTGTATTAAGGCCAAGTCAATTGCCATTTTTAAAGCTTCTGGTTCTTCAGGGTTTGGTGATACTACCGTTGGAAAATTGCCATTTGGAACCTCTTGTTCTTTAACAATAGTTACATTCTTATATCCTGCTAGCTCTAATACTCTCGGAATCATTGTAATTGAAGTTCCGTGTAATGAGGTGAAAACTATATTTAATTTGTCCTTTGCTTCTTGATTGGTGTTATATGATCCATTTTTAACTGAAGCACCAGCAAAAGCAGAGTCTACATCTTCATCGATGTAAGTGATCAGGTTGGTATTTGTCTCAAACTTAATTTCCGAATAAGCTAAACTATTAATCTCAGAAATAATCTCTTGATCTTGTGGTGGTACTAATTGACCGCCATCTTCCCAATACACTTTATAGCCGTTATACTCGGGAGGGTTATGTGAAGCAGTTAATACAATACCACATTGACAAGCTAAATGTTTTACCGCAAAAGACAACTCTGGTGTTGGTCTTAAATCTGAAAATAGATAAACATGAATTCCGTTTGCTGAAAAAACATCCGCAACTACCTTTGCTAATTCTTTACTATTATCTCTGCAATCATAAGCAATTGCAGTTTTTATGGTTTGATTGGGGAATTGTTTTATTAAATAATTAGCAAGTCCTTGCGTGTTTTTTCCTAAGGTATATTTGTTGATTCGGTTATCTCCTACACCCATAATTCCTCGCATGCCACCTGTGCCAAATTCTAAATTTTTATAAAAACTTTCTTCTAAATTTTTAGGCTCAAAAGCAATTAAATTTTTTACAGTTTGCTGTGTTTCATTATCAAAAAAAGGAGTGAGCCATACATTTACGCGTTCCAATATTTTAGGTTCTATATTTATCATTATTTAAATTTAAGAGTACAAAAGTAATTGTTTTAGTAGTACTCACAAAGTGACGGAGTATGTAAATATTGTATTTAGAATAAAGATTTTAAATATGCTCTTTAACAATATAATTTTTTAATCCTTTTTTGGTTCTAAGAATTAATTCTCCTAAAAATCCAGCTACAAAAAACTGAGATCCAATAATCATAGCTGTAAGCGCAATGTAAAATTGTGGTCTTTCAGTAATAAGCCTTCCTGAAGGATTGATGTAAATTTTATCGATCCCCAAATAAATTGCAAAGAAAAATCCTACAATTAATGCAATGGCACCCCAAGTACCAAAAAAATGCATCGGTCTTTTGCCAAATTTTGATATAAAAGAAATGGTTATTAAATCTAAAAATCCTCTAACAAATCGTTCCATGCCAAATTTTGTTTCTCCGTATTTTCTCGCTTGATGCTTCACTATTTTTTCGCCAATTTTACTGAATCCTGCACTTCTAGCAAGTACCGGAATGTACCGATGCATTTCACCGGTAACTTCAATGTTTTTAATCACCTTTTTTTTGTAAGCTTTAAGACCACAATTAAAATCATTTAATTGTACACCAGATGTTTTTCTAGCAGCAAAATTAAATAATTTTGAAGGTAAGTTTTTTGCAATTTTTGAATCGTACCGCACTTTTTTCCAACCAGAAACTAAATCGTATCCCTCGTTGGTAATCATATCATAAAGTTTAGGAATTTCTTCAGGATTATCTTGTAAATCGGCATCCATTGTAATTATTACATTTCCTTGCGCTTTTTCAAACCCAGCGTGTAGCGCTTGAGATTTGCCAAAGTTTTCTGAAAAACGAATCCCTTTTACTTCAGAAAAATCTTTTGCCAAGGCGTTGATGATCTCCCAGGATTTATCGGTGCTGCCATCGTCAATAAAAATCACCTCATATAAATAACCATTAGACTGCATAACTTTAGCAATCCAATGGTATAATTCATTTAATGATTCTTCTTCATTAAGAAGTGGAATGACGATGGAAAGATTCATAAAATTATTTGTCTAGTTTTCTGGACGATTTACTTTCAATATTAATCCACAGATTAGAGAGGTTATAAAACCTAAAAATAGTGGTACGATTATTCCCATAGCTGTCATAATGGTAGGTGTCATCATTTTTTCTGTTATTCCAGTAGCCATGTCCATTTGTTCTTGGGTCATATCAGGATTTTGAATTACCATTTGCTCTGTAGAAAACTCTAACATTTGAATTACATAATCAGGTTCAATTACAGTTATAAAAATATAATTATAAATGGCTGTAATGATGGCTGCAATTAATGAAATTGCCAATCCTATTTTAAGAGATTCTGATACCGATAAATAACCTTCATTTTCAAGTTTAAAAGCTTTTAAACCATAAACTATAATTCCTACCATTATAGCAAGACCCGCAACGGTTAACCACATAGGTCTTTCTATATGATTGTCAGTTACATATGCAATTACTGATAGTACAATTGATAATAGCCCCCAAATAATCCCATAATTAAAAGCAATTTTTTTAATGCTGTCTTTTTGATTTTCCATAAGTTTAGTTTTTTGTTAAATTACCATTAATAGTAACTGGTTTGTTAGTAAACAAAGATATAAAAACGTTACAAAGTTAATGTTTTTATACTTTAACTATTACATTTATTCAAAGCTTAATACTTTAGAACGTTGAAAGGATATTTAATTCTTTTAAAAAATAATAATAATTTTATGGTAGATTATATATAAATGATTAAATTTGCAAACTGAAATCCTAGAAAATGTTTTTTTAGGAAGACAATAAGTTTAATTAAAAAATTTCCGATTTTTAGGAAAAAGATTATGAGAAAAGGTATTCACCCCGAAAATTATAGATTAGTAGCATTTAAAGACATGTCTAATGAAGATGTGTTTCTTACAAAATCTACTGCTAACACTAAAGAAACCCTTGAAGTAGAAGGTGTTGAGTATCCTTTGGTGAAAATGGAAATTTCAAGAAGTTCTCACCCGTTTTATACCGGCAAGAAAAAACTAATCGATACGGCAGGTCGTATTGATAAGTTTAAAACTAAATATGCAAAATTTAAGAAGTAAGCTTCTTTAAATATATTTTTACAAGCCTTTGAGAAATCAAAGGCTTTTTTTTATAGCTTTGAATATTGAATACTAAACCATGAACTATATTTTATTTGACGGAAGCGCTCGCAATCAATTATTGCCTTTTACCTATACGCGACCAGTAGCAGATATTCGAGTAGGTATCTTAACCATCCGGGAGAAATGGGAAAAAATGTTGGGTTTTACAAGCTCAACAGTTACCGAAGATTATCTAATTGATAAATTTCCAATGATTGAAATGGAGCAAAATATTTTTATAAATGCTTCAGTGCTTCCAACTGAACACTTAGTAAGTCTTATTCAAAACCTATCAGAAAATAAAGCCTTGTTTATAGATGATGAACCATTGGCCTTTTTTGCAAAGGAAGATCAGGAAATAGATTTTGAAACCTTTGACATACTGCCATATACTAACGATGATATTTTAAGAATAGAAAATACCTGGGATATTTTTAAGTATAACGGTGAAGCGATTAAAAGAGATTTCAAGCTTTTAACTACCGATAGAGAATCACAGCTTGTCCCTGAAATGACGATATCTTTTAATAAAGATCAAATTTTTATAGAAGAAGGAGCCGTTTTACCGCTTTGTTCTTTAAACGCAAACGATGGACCTATATATATTGGAAAAGATTCAGAAATCATGGAAGGGTCTATGATTCGCGGACCTTTTGCTTTGTGCGAAAATGCTACTATTAAAATGGGTGCAAAAATATATGGGGCAACTACTATTGGTCCACACTCTAAAATAGGAGGAGAGGTTAATAATTGTGTGATATTTGGATATTCTAATAAAGGCCATGATGGATTTCTTGGGAATTCTGTTCTGGGCGAATGGTGTAATATTGGGGCCGACACCAATAATTCTAACCTTAAAAATAATTATGCTGAAGTTAGATTATGGGATTATGAAACTGAAGGATTCGCAAAAACAGGTTTACAGTTTTGTGGTTTAATGATGGGTGATCATAGTAAATGCGGCATTAATACTATGTTTAATACCGGTACGGTAGTTGGAGTAAGTGCCAATATTTTTGGAAGCGGATTTCCACGTAATTTTATTCCAAGTTTTAGTTGGGGAGGAAGCGCTGGTACGATTACCTATAAAACCGACAAAGCGTTTGAGGTAGCTAAAGTGGTTATGTCTAGGAGGGATATAGCATTTACAGAAGTTGATATTCAAATTTTAGAACATATTTTTAAGGAA
>Ga0206130_10000089_pt1 | contig 145970 bp, 188 predicted proteins | sample Helgoland_Spring_9_FD_148637 | JGI IMG/M metagenome (GOLD analysis project Ga0206130, IMG submission 148637) | Pelagic subsurface seawater microbial communities from Kabeltonne, Helgoland, North Sea - Helgoland_Spring_Bloom_20160512_1 | ecosystem: Environmental > Aquatic > Marine > Epipelagic...
AGCGATATGGAGTCCAAGGTTTCCTTCTAGATAATGTGAGTTTGCCATTTTATTGTACCTTTAGGTGTACCGCAGATAGCGGACTTTGTGATTTTGCTATACGGAATAAATAATCCATGAACTGTTGTTCGCGACCTTGTATCATTATGAAAATAGAAGTCACATAATACTTTGAGACTAACCACTCGGTGGTAACACCTTCTAGATTCTTTTTAAAGGTTTCTTTGTCTACTGGTCTATCGACTGCACCGTCATAGAATCCATAGAATTTGTCTAGGAATGCATCCCTATCTTTCTTGATGGACGACTCAAGATCCTTACGATTCTCGGTCTTATCACGAGTTGTTGCATATAGAGCCGCATCAATACCACCATGAGACACCTTACCGTGTTTAGCAGCCTTACCGATAATCTCGCACTGGAAGGTAGGGAAGGTTCGGAACTGCATCTCAATACCACCGTCACCAAACAAGTAACCATCTTTGGACTTGAAGAAATCCCTCTTACCATAAGATGACTTGGTGAACTTTGCACCTTTGAATGGTTTCTTATAGTTAACTTGGGCAAGTCTACCTTTACCAGTCAATTTCTTCAACGACACACCGATGATATCACGTGCAGCAAATGCTTTCATCAACTCGTTGTTCAGGTATTCCAGAGACTTTGCACCCTCTATATCATACTTGTTCTCTGCACCCTTTGCGACCATGTAGATGTCCGCAGGAGACCATTTGTTGATATTACCGAATGCTTTCTGGACGCGATTCAGTTCTTTGAACTTCTTCTCTACTATCTCAACCCAACCAGATCCTCGATGGAAACTGTATTGTTTTTTACCTAGAGCTTTGTGAAGAAGTCTTGCAATATCAATAGAAGAAGAGATCCACGACTCATCACCCAGAAGAACTTCGTCTAGGGATGCATCGGTATGGGTTTTTGGATATGCGTTACGTATATCGTCCGCACTGAACTTAGTTGTCCGGTTATCCCAGACGGCTTGAAGATATACACATTGTGCAGATTCGGTTGCACGAGTATTGGCGGCACCACCACCAGAACCACGACCACCACCAAACTCGGTGGTCTTTGATAACTTACCGAAGGCAAGTTTGGTTCCGTCTAGTGTTTCTAAACCAATCGACTGTGCGAGTTTAGAGTTCTGTGAGAGGATTGCTTTCTCAATCTCTGCATTGTATTTGAATACTACTTGGTCACCCGAAGTCAATTCAAAAGGTTCATTACCCTTATACTTACGTAAGAAGATATCAACACGAGCAGGTCTATCTTCTCGTGTCAATTCTCCGAAGGTCAGTGATGCCTCCGATAAAAAGGTTCCAAACCCTATCATATCTATTTCCTAAAAAGTGAATATAAACAAATTATAACACTATTTATACAAAAAGGGAAGTAGAATTTTCCTCATTATATTGTGCAATAGTGTCGATCAATGGACGAACCCAGTTGTCTCGATGTTCAATAAACACTTGAGGTTCATGTTGGTCTACTGAGATTATAGTAACCAACTGAGTGATAGGTTGACCAGTACGTTCTTCCCACATGATTGCATACGCAGCTTCTTGCATGAAGTAGTTCTTAATCCAGTCAAGACGTTTAGGTTTCATCGAAGTTTTGTAATCGATGATTGACGGTTTACCATCAAAGATACCCACGCAATCCACACGACCCGCAACACCCAAATGATTAGAGTATAGTGGGGCTTCTTGTGCGAAGACCTTGGTCAAACGTTCATCCAGTATTGGTTTCAAATCAAGAAACGATTGGATGAGGTCAGGAGTACGCTTGGTCAACTTCATTTCCCCATTGTCGGGGTCGATTGCCATGTACTTGTCCCAATCAGGGTCATTGTTAACATACTTCTCACAGATTTCGTGAACCGAGGTACCACGCGTAGATGCACGATAAGAGACACGATTCGCCTCTGCCTCACCTACACGTTTACGCCACTTCGCAATACTGTCACGTGACAGAATCGAAAGGACTGTAGTGATAGAGGGAAGGTTGATACCTTCGGGTGTCATATATTTGCGACCAGTATCAGTGGTCACGGCATTCATTTCAGTCAATTCGACCGGTACATGTTCAAACATCATCATTATCCAATAGTTGTTTATCAATGTCATCGAGTTCTCTCAATAACTTATACACCAAGTATAACACATACGCGACAGGAATACAACTAATAATTAACGCGGTATACAAAATACTCATACAAATTCCTTCAGTAGTGCGGATGCTAACAGTACAGTCATACACACATTCAAAATAATCAGTGCACGGTCTTTCCACATCACTGACACCCACAACCAAAGCAAGGTACCGAGTAAACCGAAGGACAGGTCAAAATGTCGGAACTCGACACCTGCATTACGGAATATCACCGAGACCAAGATGATTATGGTTGCGGCCCACTTGACATACCAGTCTATACTGTTTTGGTTATACCATTTTACATTATTTTTTTTCATTTGTCAACCATTCAAAGTGTCCATTGGACGGATTAAACTGTGCACATTCGGTTGCAGCTGCATCGAGTCGCCAAGAACTTTGTATAGAAGTAGAACCAACCATCGAACCCATTACGAAACTTATTAATATTACAACAATAAACGGTACCGTTTTCATATAATCAATTGTCATTATAGTTTTTCCCTCATATTTTCCATACGTTGTTTACTTGCTAACCAATTATCAAAGGACATTGGTTTACGTGCTTCACCAAAGGAGAGTCCCTTACGTTTGAACTCATTCTTTAGAATCTTTTTCTCATTCGCACCCATGAAGGTACCGACCAAACTCACTAGACATTGACGGAACGAACGTCCGTGATGCATATGACCGAGACAGTGCGCAAGTTCATGGAGCAGGATGTATTTATTGAATCCGGTGATAGGACATAGGGTAACAGTCTTACCGTCAGTGTATCCGGATAGTCTTTTCTTGGTATCTCGCATCTCGACAATTTGGGGTCGTGGGTTAAACATGAGACTGACATCAGTCTCAATCGCCTTCTCCCACAACTTCATCCAAGTCTTTGACTTGTAGATCTTACTGGAGAACTTGGTTATCTCGGCAATATCATTGAACTCAAGAGTATTGACTTGACGCATAAACAGGTTCTCTGCCTTATAAGTCTTTTCACGTTCAGAGTCTCGTGAGGATGCACCTTTGTTTTGTTTATTTTTATGTTTTCTCAGGTACTGATTGTACTTGTATTCTTCGGAATCATACGTTGGATAATCGAAATAATTATAGTCCGACATGATCACCTCCAGTCATATTAACCCAAGCATACGCAGGGTTTTCACAAAACATACCTATCTCATCAAAGCCTAGGATACAGAAACCGTCATCAATAGGATTAGTACCTACTTCATACTCGACTAACTCATAACCAGACTTGAAGGTCTGAACGTTTTTGATGTCATCAATAAGGATAGTTTTCATAATATATTCTCTCTCAACTCAATTCTTACAGCCATTATCTCATATTAATAACAAGAATGCAAGGGAATAGTTATTTATATTACGAATATTCGTCATTCATCATATGAATGCATTAACGAGAAAATTACCATCGATGCGGATATCATCTACAAACCCTTGGGGAATATTCTCATCACATATCAGCAACCCAATTTTATTGTCAGTAGATTTACCTCTCATCATCAAGGACACACGATACGCATCATCAATTATATCGAGTCCGCAGGGTATCGCGACATTATGTTTTAGGTGTAGATCGAATGGGTATGGTGAGTCCGGTTCTCTTGGCATCACGATCATCTTATTCACATCTACCGGAAAGGACTCACCGATTATCTCGGGATGACCAGACATGGCCATCAACCACTCATCTCCCGATACGAAATATGGTACACTATTGGTCTGTGAAGGTCTGACATTATTCTCACAGAAGTACCACTCACCGTCCTTAATGAAACCAGTCAGTTGTCCAATGTACGAGGATCTACTGCATTGTGCGGATGCCCAGTCCAGATACTTCTTTGCATTATCCAATACCAGATCATTATCATCTTTGGATAGTTTCCTGAAACTGGAAGTACAAGTCCAGTGTATTAATCGATTCGACATCTTTCCGAGGTCTTCTCCGATCTTTTGTTGGGTATGCAGTATAGACCATTTGCCGTGAGACATTATATAATCAACATTGGTCTCTATAGTATCAGTAAGATACTCTTCAACATAGAATGAATCGTTATCAAAGTTTCTTAGAGATTCTTCGGTCAAACATATGTTAACACGGTCAAATCCCTTTTTGGTGACTATTGGTTTTATGACACAGGGAGCAGTGGGTTTAGAGAGTATCTCAGGAACCTTTATTCCTAACTTCTTAACCTCACATCTGGTCATCCATTTATGGGTTTCTAACCTAGAGGATCGTGGAGTCAGTCCGATATACTTTAATTTGTGTTGGTATGTATTGATCATGTCGATAGTAGGATCTGTCGATATCATCACATCTATAGACTCGGACTCGATGAAATTGTCCAATACACTTTGACGATCAATGTCCACTATTTGAATACCCAACTCCTTATAGAAAGTCGTGGGGCACAGTTCGTATTTCTCGGATGTCAGTACATATACTTTGTGTCCATCTTCTACCAATGATATGAGATTGTGAAAGTTACACAACCCATAGTCGATACACAGTATCTTCATTAAACCAGTCGAGTAGTGATTGTGAAATTGCCATCCGAAACAATATCATCCACAAACTCTTGAGGTATAATACGGTCGCATATAACTATACCAATTTTTCTATCACGTGACCTATGCTTGAAAGTATCAGCTATTCGATATACACCATCGACCAGATCAAGACCACAAGGAATTGATACATTATGTTTTTCATGTAGATGGAATGGATATGGAGAATACTCCTCCACAGGCATAACAATCATCTTCTGTGCGTCATTAGGAAAGGCGTCTCCTAATATTTCCGGTTTGCCTCGCATCGCTTCGAGGAAGTCATTTCCCGATATGAAAATCGGTAGACTATTAGTTTGTTCTGGTCGCACATTATTCTCACAGAAGTACCAAACACCATCTTTTAACAGTCCGGTAAGTTGACCCACATACGAAGATTCCGTACATTCCTTTGAAGCCCAGTCGAGATATCTTTTTGCCCACTTTAAGACTATCTCATTGTTCTCTGGAGAGAGATGTTTGAAACTTGAAGTTCGTGTCCAATGAGTAAAGTTTCCTGCTACCTTGGCGACATCTTCTCCGAGTATCTCTTGGGTATGTAAGATAGACCATTTACCCTTTGCAATCATATATGCAACATTGGTCTCTACAGCACCTTCAATGTATTCTTCGACATAACACTCTTCATATCCAATTCGATCCAGTTGTTTCTGAGTAAGACATATTCTGGCAGTGTCATTCACAATTCCACAAATGTTAGGTTTGACGACACAAGGTGCTATTATATCCTTTCCAGTTAATATCTTAGGTACCTTTATACCAAGACCCCTGACATTATTTCGAGTCTTCATTTTATCAATTTCTAATTTATTGACTCTTTTAGTCAAACCAAGAAATTCTGCATTCTCAGAGAATCTTTCGCAAGAAAGACTCGGATTAGTTGATATTACAATATCAGGTTTATTCGACTTCACCCATTTATCAAGAACGCTATCTTTATTGATGGATAGAACTTCCACCCCCAAACTCCTGTAATATTCTACAGGTAGATTAAAGAACCCCGAGACAATAACAACCTCATGACCATCTTCAACTAAAGATATTACATTATGGAAGTTACACAGACCAAAGTCTATACATAGTATCTTACTCATCTTCGCCTTTTAATAATCCAGTTGACCATCTTATAGGTTTGCCATGGTGTTCTTCGAATTGACGTATCAGTTCTTTGTATGTATTTAGAATTTCATCTTCTCTATTGTCCAACCAATCACTGAACTCATTCCAATCTTCGGTAAGCATTGGAGCAACACTGTATTCGCCCCAACCATTGTAATTTTCTTCTTCGTCCAGACCACGTATGTCGATGCGGCCGCATGAATAAGATTCAAGAAAGTGTTTATACTTTGCCTTCGGTAGTATCTTACCAGAAGTTTCTCTCCACTCGAAAGGTATATTATTATCTTCATACCAACGAGTAGATACTGGCCCCATCCAGTTTGTACTATAGTTTATCACTTAATAACTCCGACCAATCAGTATCTTCGGGCATCAGTTGAATCTGACCTTTGAATTTCTCGTTCTCTTTTAGTTGGTTGTAGATACCAACAGTGGCCATTGACAACCCATATCCAACTTTATGACAGTGATACATCGAACCACTTTCACCATAAAAGTCTACAGTATTCTCTCTCTCAAAAACCGATGTGATTCCGGAGTTCATACGCCAAGAGTCTCCGTAAATATAACTACCACTCCATCCACCAAGAACTTTGTAAAATGGGAATGTCCCTTTACCTTCTTTAATCTTTAGAACGACCCATCGGTCAGGTGTATATTCACTCATTGTACAGCCTCTTCTAATTCAACAACATACTTTTTCAGGTCAGCGATTTCCCATTCCAACTCTTGAATATACTCTTCGACTATCTCACGTTCACACAGAGTCTTACAACAAATAGAAATCTGTTGCTTTGCTCTTACTTCCAAACTTTTCTCGCCACGTTTCATAATCATTTACTCCCCGGCCATCCACTATCCCATTCACCAAATATTTCTGGTGCCTGTTCTGAAGCTCGTAACATATAGTATTCGCCTGGATAATGTTTCAGACAACTATATGCTTCTTTTCTTATGGTCTTTGGTACACGTGGAGTCTTCTTAGGATCCATTAGATCAAGTAAGAACTCACGAGTACGGTTAACCGCATTACGTCTTTCATTAGGCATTGTCATGATCAATAACCACCTTTATTAAACCATCCATTACCCTTGAGTTGAAATCCACCACTCTGAGTAATCACTTTCACTTGTTGAGTATCTTCGTCACAGACCGTGCACGGAAGTTTCATCTCCCGTTCGGTCTCACTCATACTCATACGAACATCTGTAACGACATCACATTTTTCACACTTGTAACTATAGGTCGGCATCAATTTTCCCACGTCTATGATATTCTGAACAGACCGATTCAAACGTGTGAAACAATCTATCGAACTTTAACTCGTACAGTTCTTTGACTGCGAAGTATTTATTCATCATCGCATCAGACGCTTCGGGACTGAAGTGATGTCCACCCCATTCCGGACTATCTACGAAATGTGTTGTTATCATATCAAGATCATCAATAATCGCCCATGCTTGCATGATTTGTTGTTCTAAATCAAATATAGGATCTTTAAGTTTCATCACTTATCCTCCGTACCAATCCAACACTAAACGAAACGCCAGAAGATATTCTTCATTGTCCGCATCGTGTTCTTTTTCTAAATCGTCAATATGTTGTTGCAAATCCGCAATAACAATCTCATCGGTTTTTTCGTGGTTTAACTCTACTTCAATTTTCATTGCGTAACTCCAATTCTTTTTGCATACATTTTCTTCGGAGTGGACACACTCCACGCATCACTACAACAGCCTCAAGATGTCCGGTATCCATATCTGCAATAGTTTTATACTGCAATGGTTGATCACCATCGATACCATATGTTCCCCACGTTAGAACATCACGTTGAACCTCGTGTGGTTGGTCGTTATAGAGACTCATATCAATCTCATCACCATTAGCAGATCTACGAATATAATCTAAACCTCCATCCACCATGTATTCCTTACCGTTTGCATCGGTATGAGTCACGTAGTCATGACGACCACGTGATTCGATGATTGTACCATCAGGCGTTTGTATCGCATTACGAATAAGTTTCACTTCATGTTCTCCCGAGTATCCATCACTCATTATAGTGCCTCCGCAAATTCGATTGCTTTTGATACCGCAAGTTGTTTACGGTTTTGGTTAGAACCGAACCATGCAGATGTCATACGTGAATCTGCTTCACGACCCATCTGGTGGTCAGTCAAGTAGGTTACACTGTTAAGTGCTTGCCACCATGAACCCACACCAAACTCTGCACCCGGCTGAGTTTCTAAGACATCAAATGCCTTCTGACCATTAGTAGTCAGGTCAGCATACGTTTTGACTTGTGGTGGGTTCTTACCTTGATAAGTACGAGGGAATACTTCATTGTAATACTGAATCAAGTTCTCCATCTTGAACTGTTTACCCGCAAGGAATTGCGACAGTTCTTTGTACTGTTCGAACTTCTCGTGAGCAAGACCAAGAGTAGTCTTAACGTGATTCGCATCAAACGCACGGCGGTGATTCATCTTCGCACCATTGATTGCACGACCCTTCAGGGCATACGCAAGAGTGTTCATGCACGATACACGGATCGGAGTGAAACGGATGTCGATAGACTTACCGTATTCGTGTGGGTTAGAGAACAACAAGTAAGAGTCTACTTGGTCACCCTTGAGAACATCAAAAGACTCATTGACCTTGGCAAGTGCCCAGACCATCTTACCGCCTTTCAGAGAACCGGCAGTGTCCATCTGCATACCACCTTCAATGCAATACTCATTGAAGAACTCAAACGCAGTCTCGTTCTGACAAGGTTCCCAGTTACCACCAACTTGAGTGAGAACTTTATTGTCCGAAGAACGAACAAGAGCTTCCATACCGGTAGGGATCTTGTCACCGTTGTAGTCAGCATAGGTAGGAACCTTTTCTACCGACCAGTTACAACCTGCCTTCTCCATCATTTGACGTGGAGTCAGGTCACCAGAAACAATCTCACCGATACCCCAAGGTGAAGAACCAACAGAGGCAGTAGTCTCGATTTGTAAAATGTCATTCATACTCATAATATATACTCTCTATTTAAAATGTTAACTCAATTCAACAAGGACATTATCTCATATTCAGAACAAGTTGTCAAGTCTTTTTTTCAAAATAATTAAATAACTTTCATCAACAGATTAACCGTCTTCAATATAGTAGCTTTGGTTTCCATATCACTTACAGCATCATCCATCTCAATCTCTAATCTGAGATCTTCTAATAGTTCACGTTTCTCATCGGTAGACAGTTCGTCTAACAATTGGATGTCTTTAATTCTTTGATCATAGTTTTCCATTAAAATCTCCCCATCATTGCTTTAGTCATTTTCTCGGACTGGTTTATTAATGTCTTCCTTTTTAAGTTGCAGTAGGTCTCTCCAAATACTCTTCCGGATAGTCCATCGAGACTCTTCTCGAAGATACTGACCATCTCAAGGACATCTTTAGATCCCTTCCCAGTTGAATAAGTCTTTAACCATTGTTTGGATTGTACAATGTCATCGACCTGTAGTGGCGCTAGTTCAGATGAACAATCTAAATTCTGAACTGATACCCAGACATCAACTACTGCCTTACTTTCATTATCATCATAAAAACTAGTGTTAGATATGGTTGAACATCCGGTTACCGCAAGGGCACCGATCAATAGTAGTGCTTTCATTTTGTGTTACGTCTCCTTTTTGTTGTTTCATAACTATGTATATATTTCCGTATGTCAGATAAAGAGAAAATAAAGTATCCCAGTGTTGGGATGGTTGCCACTGCCCACCAACCCGCATCACCAAATTCGAGTCGTAAACTTACTGCGTGGAATAATATCGCGAAACTAATCGCAAGAAGAATAAAGTGTTTCATTTCACCTCCATATCGAATGGGAAGAAGTCCAAGAAAAGATCACGTTCCATCTTGTATGCTTCCTTTTCCCAAGGTTGATTTTGGTATTCGTAATTGTCTGCCTTGCGACCTTTCCACTTCCAAGCACCTTCCGAGACCAGTTCATCACGTAAGAATTGTTTTGCATGAACCATCTCGTGGGCAAGTGCTTGCATCTGACGCATGAAGGTCTGGCCTTTGGTACCGATTTCAATTTCGGCATAGTCGTGGTCACCGAGACACAGACCTTGGGCATTTCCATCTAGTGTTCCTTTGAATCGGATAGTCAATAGACGTTGAAGACGATTGATCTGCAATGCACGACATAGGTTATCGATGTATTTTTCAACAACCGCTTTATTCTTATGACGACCTTCGATAAAAACATACATTATTTAATCTCCTCGAAACCATTAGACTCTAAAATCGCACGAACACGTTCACGGTCAAGACTGTCACCGTCACCCCAAGTAATACAATTCTCATGGTGGGCGACAATTGCTAGAGTAGCCATATATTCCATAATCGCAGACTGGATATCAGGGATACTACAACCAAGGTCGTAGATACCGTCCTTACCGTAGAACATATGGACATAATCACGAAAATCATTCAACTTAACTGGAAACATAACAAACACCTCTCAACTCAATAGGGTACTATTATCTCATAATCATAACAAGTATGCAAGACTTATTTCACTTATTTTTAGATCATTTTGTTATATCAAGGTAGGTTCTTATCTCTTTTTTGGATAACTTGCGGAACTTCCTGCGAGTCACAGCCCAAGTCTTCAGGGGTGTACTGAACTCGATTATCTCGGTCGTACCACGTTTGACATACCCTATCAACTGAGAACCTCGGGTAATGTAGGTATGGTTCGTAATCTTGTGGTCACCCCAGTCAGTCAGCTCTTCTCTCCAGAGAGAGGTTAATAGTCGTTCACTCATTACTCATTCTCCAAGGTTTAAAATTGGGACTGTCTTTTAGTGTGCACACGGCGCAGTCATTCCGTACTCCTATGATTACCTACGCATATTGGCGTGGTCTTTCGCCTCTTGCGCATCAATGATGGGTACCGCATTAGACTTGTGCATTGTACTGATACCTTTGACCAACGTACCCGTGTAGATCATTTTTTCTTTCTTTTCGGTATTGCCAGTACCACTATCCAGAGATTTATAAACCGGAGTCTCACGTCTGTAAGGTTGTTCTGGTGTATAGTCTTTGAACTCATACTCACGTTTTTTGGTCGTCCATGCATTGTACTTCTTCTTACGTCCATTTGCATAGTGTCGCATACTACCGTGAATCATACTATAATTCCTTTTCCATACGTTGTCTGAGTTTTTGCAATATCGATATACTATGTGCAATTAACATTAGACGAGAACTTTCCGTGCACTCGGATGCTTGTTGTTGAAGTAACTCCAACTCCTCCTCAACCATATCAAAGGGGGTGATCATAAATTACCACCGTAGTAATCCAGTACCAGACTAAACGCTTCGATACGTGCATTCAGGTAAGCATCGAGATCAGCGTAAGGGTCATTATCAAATATAGACACACCGCGTTCCAGATCTTGTCCCAGATCTTTCTTGAAGGTTTCGATGTGACATTTCAACTCACCGATCATTATCGCGTCAATCTGTTCAGACTCCATTTCAATCATTACTTTAGACATATTGTTCTCCATTAGATAAATTTTTAACATTAATGGTTTTCATTGTAGTACTATCAAGAAAGTGTCTGTCCATAGGTTCAGGGCCAGTCGCAATACTGTAGTAGTCAACATTGTTATCGGTGAGGTTCTCATGAACAAACATTATCTCACCTGTGATTATGGAACGAGGGGTTTCCCATTGAATAGTCTCACCTACTTTACCGTACATTATACAGTCCTCTTCTTACGTCCATTTGCATAGTGTCGCATACTACCGTGAATCATAAATTACCACCGTAGTAATCCAGTACCAGACCAAACGCCTCGATGTATTCATTCAGGTAAACAACATCAGCCTTAGGGTCATTGTCAAATATAGACACACCCTCACCCTTTTCTCTACGCTCCAAATCTTTTCTGAAGGTGTCGATGTGCCATTTCAACTCACTGACCATTATCGCGTCAATCTGTTCGTTTTCCATTTCAAGCATTACTTTAGACATTTTAGTTCTCCATCTCATTAATTTTTACAACAATCTCATTGTAGATTCTTTCGAACTCTTCTTCATTGAAACGTTCTTTAGTTTCACAATGAACCATCAAGTCATTCCAGTGGTAAGTAATCTGTTCTTCTCTATTCATAATATCTCTCAACTCAATTAGGTAACCATTATCTCATAATAATAATAAGAAGTCAACACTTATCAGCTGATTCTTTTAGACTTTTTTAACACTTTTATGGGGTTTGATATAACGGAAAGGTATAATCACCCTCCCCGACTGGATAAGGCTTAGTATACCACAGTAAGGGGAGGATGTCAAGGGGGGGATTAGTTATCGGACAGGGGGTTATCCAATGCCTTTTGAACTAGGTCTGTGAGACGTTCTTCGAGTTCTTTTAACTCGCGGTCGTTCTTGTCACGTAGACGGTTGAGTTGGGTGTCGTAGTTTTCTTGTAGTTGGTTGCGTTTATCTTCGAATCGATCATTTGCTTTATCGATCATGTCACGTACTTCAGTTTCGGTAATTCTTAGATTGTCCTCTACACGGTCTGCTTGTTTCTCGATAGAGATGATGTCGTCACGTAGACCAGACTTGATATCACGGGTATATTCTATGGCTTCATCTAGTTTAGTCTCAATGACATCGTTACGTGCTGAGATAGCATCTACGTCAATGTTCTCTACGATCTCTTTCATACTGCGATAGTCATTGTAGAACTCAAATCCACCCCACGCAGCACCACCGAGTGTAGAGAGTGCGGTAATCAATGCGAACATCTTACCACCTTTGAAGGTCATCCCTCCAAATTCGATTTCCGTTTTGTCTTCTTCTTCTGACATTATTTCTCATCACCCTCGAATTTCAGTTTTCTTAGATTCGCCAACTCTGCTTGTAACTTCTGGACTTCTAATCTTTTCTTAGTAAGTTCTAATTGGTATAATGTATTACAGTTGATTCTTTCTTTTGGTGCACCTATAGGTATGGTGATCTTGGCATATACACCAACATCTTTCATTTTACCACTACCATTATTGTATAGGTTACTGTCAATGCCCATCGTATTGAATGGATCATCTTGATTGATTATACCGACAACACCGAACTCTACGTTAGTAGCAGAACCAATGGCGTTCCGGCAATCTATATCACCAGCCCTAATTTGATCTGAAGCATAATTAGATGGGGATTGAGGTAATGATAGATTCAAAGCACTAGAATCTCCATGAACCTGTCCCACACATAATATTGTCAAAATCACTATAAAATATCTCACTGCATCACTCACTATTTAAGTTTCGAACATATCCTCGATGATACCACCGTTACTCTTTCATCTTCTGCTATTATCTTAGATTTACTGCATATGTATTTGACAATTTTAGTATCACCAAATCTAACATACACTTCCACTTTTTGTTTCTTTAGATAGGGAACATTTAGTATTCGTTCGCCACCTACCGCAAACTTTACTGGATTCCAATCTTTATCAAACACGGATATTTCATACCAACCAACATCCTGCCTGCTGTTGAAGAGTTCCATATCAACTTTCATAATACCAGAGACATGAGATAACTTCAGTTTTGGGTACGTGGGTGTCCATTGGTGGGCATTCGCATACCCACCGATAAGGACTAATAACATCATAATATAACGCATGATACTATTGCGCTATACACTCAGCACTGACTGCGGCACGGTAGATACCGCCAGGAAATGATTTCCCATAACCATAGTCTGCTTGAGATTCTGATCTGAACCATATACTACCAGCAACAGTCAAATCATATTCTGTAACATTGTTGTACAGTACTTTGGTGTTGTCGAAGTCATTCATCAACGTATCTGATACTTCAGCAATATCAACCAATCCTGTCCAATTCACAACATCGTTCAAATACGGTGAAGTGGTAAACTCGATAGGATACGATAGAACCGCCTTGTAAGATCCAGCTTCAATGATATCGAATCGAACGATAGGTTCTACCCCACCATCTATCGACTTAGTACTAAGAATATTGCTAACAGGGTTACCAAAGACTCCGGGCGTGTCGGTAGTGATAACACACTTAGACTCCACGTTACCAGTAATTGGTACTTCTGTAAATGCCATAACGCCAGTCGAAGTTAATGCGACCGTGGCAAATAAAATTTGTTTAAACATAACTATTTCCTATAGATTAGTTGTTATACTGACTATTTATCATTTTTTCATGTAATAATTGTTGAGCAAGTCCAACTCTTTTTCCTTTAGGATTAGTTGGTAACTTACCATCTTTTAATGTAATTGTTTCGTCATATGTTCCCCCAGATATATCTCTCATATATGCTGGCGGTATTAAACCAAGCGCAAGTAACTGATCATGCTTTAGTTGTGCATCAGCACTCATTAACGCGGAGTTAACTGCACCCATTGCGATTTCTAAACGTTCCCTATTCTTTTGTATTGAAATCCTCCTTCTATCCTTTTCCTTTTGTTCCTCTTCATCAAGTTCTGCCTTTTTCTCAGCTTCCTCCTTGATAAATCTTTGTTCTTGTTCGTATATTGCAGTCAAGTCCGGTTCAGGAATATCGGGTATTGGTACAACATAGCCAGGACAGTCAGGACTAGTCTGTGGATCGAAACATGGGTCGTACCTATAGTTGTAAACCACCCGTGCGTCTTCTACAGTACCTTCTCCAGTCCATTCGATAGAACCATCTCCCCAACGGTCTATCAGTATATTGTCTACCGGAACTATCTTATTAATAGTGTTCGATCTTCGTCCAGACCAATCATCCACTTCTCGAAAGATGTAACCGTCACCGCCAGCATCTTCGTTCTGGACATAGACGACCATATCATCTTCGGTATTCTTTATAGCAGTGTATCTGTACAACACACTGGATACTTCTAGTCCTGCCTGTTGAGGCAAGATGTTGCGCATCACCCAATTATAACCAAAGTCGGTTGCGTTCCTAGTTGTACCGGATATGACCTCAGAGTAAGAGTAAGAGGAGCAGAGCGCCAATACCACCACTAGCGGCAAGAGTCTTCTCATTTGTGGTCATCTCCTTTTCTTTATCTTTATCGCTTTTCACTTCGGGTGAACCACCTGCGGCAAGTTCTGCTTCCCACGCAAGTTTAGCTTCTTCGCCGATCATACCGTCATATGGGCAAGGTGTTCCTGCATTCATCATAGCGTCAAAAACCCGTCTATCTTGACACATCACTGATACTGCTGCAACTTTCATACCCATATCGTATAAAGTCTTAGCATTTTTTAATTTTTCGCAATTATAATCAGTGAACTGTGTACCCGCAGAGATACCAAGAATTTGTGTTTGTACTGCACCCGCAACACCGAATGTACATAGGTCAGAGTTTGACGTATTAATCGTGGGGGAAATAGCAGAAGGGGGAGGCGACTTCAAAGTAGTTGTCGAATCAGATTTTGTGGTAACAGTACTATTAGTTGTAGAGTCTGTCTTTATAATGTCTTCGATAACACTTTCTTGAGCATATGCCGAAGAAGTTAAAATCACACCAACAAGTAGGGTATAAAGTAGTTTCATGAATAAATCCAAAAATAGTTATTATGTACGATTCTATTTATACAAAACATATCTTTAGAAGTGAACAGTTTAGGGACATGTTCGGGTCACGATCCCAAGGTAGGTGGGATTCTTTAGGTCGCGATCAACCCTTTGTTTACTAGTCGTTTATAGTTATTCATCTTAGTGTCTTTGGGGCCACTAGGTTTTATCTTTGTCCTTATATGTATGAAGTTTGCACGTTCAACATCTGGTTCAAACGAAGAATAGTTCCACATTTGTCCATCAAGGTAGTTGCCTTTCTGTGTGTGGGACATTCCCAGTTTAAGTGCGAGAGTGTGCATGACACCTTCATCAACCCAGTTCTGTTTATACCGTAACACGATATCGTCAGTCAATACACTACGGAACTTCTTACGTTGTTCCTTGGTCAGTTTGTATATAGATCCACCCCAGTAAGGTGCACCTTCATTACCCCATACGAAACCGAGTGTTCTTGCAATACCCGAACGCAGATTGGTTTGGATTTGAGTATGTCTACCTATGCCTTTACACTCAAATATGTTTTCATTACAACCCTTACGAACAAACATATCGGCATCAACCATAACAACATTGTCATAGTCATCCCATCGTTTGTCCAACATAACAAGTTTCTGTAGTTCGGGTCTCACATCCATAGAAGTGAATTGGTCACCTCTTACAAGTTCATAGTCCGCACCGACCATCTCAGCGTACTCAGAGATACTCTTAGATGATAGTTTAGTCAGTTCGTTGAGTTCACCCGACCAGTGTTGTAGTATAATATTTTTCATGAGAACTCTTTTACAAATATATCATATAGGTATTGTGACCACGCTTCATGAGCGGGTTCGTTGGGATGTCCAAACTCTAATATTTCGAAGTCATTCTCGGCAAAAGTATAAAAGTCGATATACCTACCAAGTCCAAGTCTACTGGTATCTTTCAAACTACTAAGTGATTTGTGGGTATACTCTATCCATTCAGTCCAAGGAGAATCGGTTCTTTTGAATCTTGGATGTGTTGACAATAAAATATTCGACCAACACCTTTTGTGGAAAGAACCCTGTATTAATTTGATACCCATACTATCACATATCAATTCCATACTTTTCATGAAACTTAGATGATGTGTTATTTTAGTACGAAGAACATCCATCTTTTCTAATGCGGGGGACAATAGTTGTTCTAGTTCAGGTTTAATATGGTGCATCCTAGCAGGAGAGAATTGCGACATACATTGGAACCGTTGGATACCAACCTCTCTTTCCCATCCAGATACTCTATTTTCTGCAGCCTCGTCTCTCTGCCACGCAGACCAAAGAATTACCATATGAGTAGGATTTTCTTTAGTCGGATCTAAAAGATAGTCTATAGTGTCTCGAAATATTTTATCATTACACGCACCACAAGTAGCGAGATTCACATATTCTGTTTTTAATTTTTTAGATAAATGATGGGTGAATGTTAAATGGTAATGTTCTGGCGGACTCTTATCATATCCCTGCAACTCATCACCCCATACGAAACTGCAACCATTAGTTAGTAACATGGTAACATTTCTGCCGCAGTAATTATATGAGCAATAAGTTTAGCGTATTCCGTATGGGTATCTTCATCAGCATGACCCATGGGTTTTAACGTGTAACTTTTCTCAGCCAAGGTATAAAGGTCTGTATAATTACCCAAACCCATTCTACATTCAGGACGCAAGTCTTTAAGGATTTTTTTAACTTCTTTCTTATAATCTTCGAAACCATCCATTTTGAGAGTGGATAATATATTTTTATACATGTCACCGTGGATTACGCCCTGTATGATAGGGATCATCATCATCTCACAAATAAACTGCATCTGTTGCATACATTTCAAACCATATAATATTTGAGTCTGCATGGTAAGAACATCTTCAGTATATGCTTTGAGAATTTCCTTTCTGTTTTTATTAGTACTATCACCCCATTCTAATTCAAAGGATGTACTCTTGTGTGAAGGTATTATCTGGTTCATGTTACATTCTTGAGGGATATGTATATCTTTATCCGCAAGAAAATGTTCAGACTCACACAGCTCAAACCTTCCCCAATTACTCCACATTATAACAACCATATCAACATGGTCAGATGGACGCATTAGAAAGTCGAGTGTTCTACGGTAAATCTTCGCGTTTGAAGAACCGTTCTCTGCAAGGTTCACATAAGGGAGATGCAATCTCTCTGATAATTTGTGTGTGTATGTGTGACGATGGTGGGTGTCGATCCCATTCGGAGATCGACTTCCCTCTAGTTCATCGCCATAGGTGAACGAGTCACCATTAGTCAGTAGTATTCCCATTATTCCCATGAATCCTATCGTGTTCAAACAACTTCAGAAAACCATAATGAATTGTTTTCATAATGTCTTTACGCCAGTCAGCAGGGTTCTCTCCCTTGTTGCCATATCGACCATTATACTTGTCAATATTACCAGCAAAGAATCCCATACCATGACCACGATCAACGATGACTTCAGATGATTGAAGACCCCCTTGACCATAGTGACCACTGTAAGTAGTATCTATATATTTCCTAAACTCTTCGATCAGTTCTCTTTCACGGAACTTGTAATCAATATCATCCGTATACTCATTCCAAGTAGTGAACTCATTCCAAGTATTGGTCGAATTATCTAGATAATTTGAGGTCAAATTATCTTGCCAGTAAAGTGCATCTCCATTGTAAGAAATGTCTGCATCAGTAATCGTGCGGCTGCGCAGTGCGTTTGCATGTGCCTGATCCCATTCTTCGGGAGTTGCGTCATTCAGACTACGACCACCTACAGTAACGTCACCATAATATTCAGAACCCGCCATTAGAACAACTCCTCATATAATGCTTCAAGGTCTTCGTACTCGGTACGAACTTCTGCCATGTTTGCTTTGTGATAAATCGTAGCAAGTTTACGGATATGTTTCTTATCCACGCCATGGTTCTCAAAGGTGACTTGAACGATATCTTTAATCAAGTCTTTCTCTGCATCGATGCGAGTCATACTATCAGATAGTTCTTTAATCGCACCTGCAACTTTCTTTTTATCTTCGGGGGTCAATGTAATCATTCTGTTTCAATATCCTCAATTAATAAATCACGTAAGTCTCGCGCCTGTTGGTCACGAGGATCATTTTTTCCATACCCGCAAAACTTATATGCGAGTGTAATTCTGTCTTCTCCTGCATACGCAGAATGCCAACAGAGATCTTTAGGTTCATCTTCGGGAGCAAAGTAGAAGTGTCTACATTGCCATCCCGGCACGTCCTGTAAGGTAACTATCTCACCTGTGTCGTTGTCACGGTACTTGAAGTATCCATTGCCACTCTTAGACCAAGTGAATAATACTTGATATGCAGATGCGTCATAGTTAGTGTGCCATCCAACAAACCCGCCAGGCGGATAATATGATAATAGTGCAGAAGTATGTGCACCGATATCGGCTGCAAAATCATACTTGACACGTTTCATATAATCCGACCAGACTTTGGGTTGAGCACGAACCATCTTAGAGATAGGTTGTGCAAAATGTCTGTCTGGTACACCTACTAGTGTATCACGTGACAGACACTCTGTCAAGTACTCTTCGGAACAAAAGTACTCCCCATTAGTCTTATCTTCTTCTGCACTATACACTTGGTAGTCAGTACTAGAATAGTCACGACTAAAGAAATCCTCGACAAAACTGTCAAGGGTCTCTAGGAGTTCTTTGTTCCGAATAGTTACTTCAGACATTAAATTATAATGCCACTAGTAGCTTCGATCCATGCTTTCTCAAAAGACTCATTTGTCGGTACAGTGAAAATAACATCACTAAACGTCAAAGTCTTTGGATTTTCAACAGCAGACATACATACACCACGACCGAAACCAATCGTACCATCTTCACCACGTACAATAAGACGTGGGTCTTGTACATGTACCGCACCTGCATCAATTCGATCCAATCGTGCAATATATTCACCTACACCCGTCATCACTGTAACGATATCACCCTTCTTCATTTTCTTCTCCTACCTTGTTTACCTTATTTAAAAACCAAGAACCACTTTCTTCTGTTAGTTCCCATTCTATCACATCCCCTACCTTCAAGTCAAGTTCTTTCATTAATTCATCACTAAACTCAATGCATTGATGTCCTTCTTCATCCAATACTACTGGACAACTGTATTTACTCATTTTCCATTACCGCCTCTGCTATATCAGGGAAATGTGTTTTGATATGTTCCCAACACTGTTCCGCAACAATACGATGTTCCTTCTGAGTTTCGATACCCATACGCAACTGACAGAAGTGAATCCAAGAACGCAAAGATCCTGCCATGTATAAGGTGGTACCTGTATTACCTTCGGGTAACACCACACGTGCTTGTTCCTTTGCGATACCATTATCTAGTGCCCAGTTATATGCATCTTTCGCAGCCGCAATAACCTTCTTCTGTTTCATGTTCCAGTTTTCGACCAGACCATTCGCACTTGTCTTAGCACCTTCACTACCCACACCATAGTCAGCATCCGCAATATCAATAGATGCCTGACGGTTCTTGGGATCTTGCAATCTCGCCATACGAGTAGAGAAGTTCTCACTCTCCGCATAACGTTGGGAGAACTCTTGATATGAAAACGAACGGTGACGGATAATCTGTCGAGAGATATCACGTGTCGTTTTTATTTCAAGAGTCATATGCACCATCTCGAATGGAGACCAGTGTTGATGTTTGATTAGATATTTCAACAACCTTGGTGCACTTTCAGTATTGTTTTGGTTAGAAGGATTACTCACCCTTGCAGTATATGCGATTAAATCATTTGCATCCCAACAGTCAGTTACTCCAACGTTTGGTTTGCTAATCGCAACTAAATTCACTTCACTCATCTTCTTCTTCTTCCTCATCTAATGTTAGTGTTATACCTTGACCTTCGAACCATACAATCGCCAGTTCAATACCCTTTAGTTTACCGAAATGATTACCCAAATAGTAGGCACCAATCATCAAGGCAAGAGTTAATAGTGTTTGATATTCTGGACTCATAATTTGAAATCTCCGAATCTATTTTCCGACTTTAGTCTTTGACCAGAATTCGAGTTATCAAACGCAGGGCCATTATCTTCTTCTTTGTTTAGAGGAGAATCATTCTGATCCACATCAAATAAACGCATCTTAGAACGATCCACACCAACAACAAACCTTTGATTAGAACCAACATCATTGTAACGATTCTTCAACTGTTTGATTAATATCTGACCATTGTTTGAGAGTTCATCATTACTAATCAATGCAAACATAAGGTCAGCGGTAGCAGGTAGACCAAATGATTCCGAAGTATCTTCGAGTCCCACATCATCATTCCCGTAACCACCACGAGTAGTCTGTGTCGCAGACATAACAGGTACATCAAACTCTACCGCAAGACCACGTAGTTCTTCTGCAATGGACTTGATATATGTGTAAGAGTTGATAGAACCACCCATCGCTTTCATCCGTGAAGACGAACATATGTTCAGATAATCAATATATATCATATCCGGAACAAAGTTCTTCTTCAACTTCAGTTCATTCAATAATGCACGGAAGTGAGACGCATTTGCTTGACCGGTAGGATATTCTTTAATTATCAATCTACCATTAGTCTTTGCCTGAATCTGAGAAACCTTGTCGGTGAACATCTGCTTGGATAGATTCTCTAATTGATCGATAGGTATGTTCAACAAGTTTGCATCGATACGTTCTGCGATACGTTCTTCGGCCATCTCCATAGTGATATACAATACATTCCTACCCATAGAGAGTGCGGCACCCGCACAGTGACACATAAACAGAGACTTACCTACACCAGTACCTGCAAGTGCAATGTTCAGGGTCTTGTTAGGAATACCACCCTTGGTGATCTGGTTGAATAGATCTAGGTCAAACGGAATACGTTCTTCTTGTTCGTGGTAGAAGTCATATCGACCTTCGACATTCTCAAGATAATCGTGACCAATGTTAGTATCAAATGTAACACCCAGTGCCTTAGATAGAATATCCGGAATCGCATTCTTAGATAGTGTCTGGTGTTTACCATCAATGATAGAGATAGACTCCATGATAGAATTGTAGACCGCACGGTCTTGACACCACTTCTCGGTACGATCAATCAACCAGTCAAGGTTCTCTGCCTCAGCAGTAAAGATGTTTGGAAGTATCTCGATTGCATGACGATATTGTTCATCATTGAGACGATCACCTTCATCGACCTCAATCTTAAATGCTTCCATTGTGGGGAGTTTATTATACTTTGCAATAAACTTGGTGAATTCATTGAAGAGTCCTTTGTAGACCCCTTCAAAATAGTCAGGTGTTAGGAACGCTGCAACCTTTCTCGCATATGCATCATTCGTTAATAGATTCCTCAGAATCGTTTGTTCCAGATTGATTTCCAACATCTTCTCCATTCTTTTTCTCAGTACCGTATACCCAACCTTCATTTATACCACGTTCAAGTATATCTTCTAGAATAGAACCAGAGAATTCTTGGAGGTCTTCACTAGAAGAATCCAACTCATCATCCGGAGATTCTACTACACGAAAGTCAAAGGTAAGACAATCGCGTTCTCCATCATACTTGATCGTGCCAAAACGTAACACGGTTTCGGTAAACTCACCACGCAGGATGCGAACATCCCACGCGGCCTCATTATCTACATATTCGACAGGGATCAACTCATAGTCAACCCCCTCACTCACCTTGTCGAGATTAATCATTTATATCTTCGCCATCTATTTGTACTATTATATCAGGATCTACTTGCATTGGCAATCCAATTTGATATTGTTTTCTAATAAATTCTGCAAAGTCTGTAAATTCCCAAATAGGTGCCCAGAACTCATCGGTCAGAGTATCTTTCTGTCGAACCTTCGGATCTACCAACTCACCAGTACTTTTGTCTACACGTTGATACCAACCATTACTTGGTTTGAAAACATATCCACCGGCAAGAGCAACATCAAGTAGTCCAGAGTTCTTCTCGACACCACCATCCCAAGATACTGAGATAGGAATCTTAGACTTCTCTTTAAGGTAACGAGACTTCTCGATGTTGACTACGAAATCATAACCAGTAACTTCGGTACCCGTCTTAGTCTGTCTACGACCGATGATCCAGATAGTATCAGCACTATAATAGATACCAGTACCACCACCAACAACATCCTTCGGAAACAATCCAATCTCTTTGTAGGTGTGATTGATAGCCAACATAGGAATGTTTTTCATTGCAAGGTATGGTGTTGACATACGGAACAGACCCTTCAATGCCTTCGCACGTGACATGTCCGCAACACCCTTCTCTGCCAATGCATCATCGAGTTCTTTCTTAGACGCAAGGTTACCAATAGAATCGATTACAATGATAACGTCATCATCACGATCAATCTCTTCTAGTTGAGAGATAAGGTCAAACTTTAGTTCTTCTACATTCGTGATAGGAGTGTGAAGAACACGACTAGTGTCAATTCCAAACTGTTCGAAATAAGATTGGGGTGAACCGAACTCACTATCGTAGAATAAAATAACTGCATCTTTTCTCTCCCGTAAGTATGCACCAGCCATAAGTAGTGCAAATGATGTTTTAAAGTGTTTAGATGGCCCTGCGAGGACGGTCAGTCCAGGCGTAACACCACCGTCAATAGAACCGGACAATGCGACATTGACCATAGGTACATCTGTAGAAACCATATCCTTTTCTGTGAAGAACTTACTCTTTGACATAACCTCGGCACTCTTGACCTTGGAGTTCTTCTTCAATTTATTCATTATACTCATACGTCTTTCTCATCTCCAAATGATATATTATTTACTTTTTCACGTTCATCTAACTCGTATATTATACGATATTTGTTGTTGATTGTCAAGACATTTTCTAACAGATCGAACTTTTCTCCCTGAGATTCGGAAAACTTCAGAAGTGCCATAGTGTCTTTGGGTAGACATGCACCACCAAACCCACGTTTCTTATCAGGGCCAGGCACACGGGTATGTTTGATGCCGATACGATCATCCGCACCCATTGCACGAGTAATCATATTATAACTACAATCAAATGAATCCACCAACTCTTTCAACTGGTTGAAGAATGTCAACTTAGTTGCAAGATAGGAATTGGTCGCATACTTAACAAAGGATGCCTCGCACCCAGACATACGATAGTATTTGTCGGACTTACACCCACTAAAGATATCATAGATCTGTTGTAGTTCATTACACGCAGGATCCGTACCACCAAACACATGATGTTCCGCATTGACGAAATCTTCACACGCAGACTTCTCGGTCAGGAATTCGGGATTGTACACGAATCGATCAAAGTCTTGAGGTTCGATTGAATTGTATATTCTATCCACAATGTCGGGAGTGATTGTTGATTTGACAACAACAAGTGCGTTAGTATGGTACATCAACTTGAGTACCGCATCTTCTACAATAGACGCGTCCACAAAACCCGTCTCTGAGTTCTGTGGAGTAGGTGCAGCGATAAACGCAATCTGTGGTTTATACTTCACAAGATCATCGATAGTAGTTTGGTTATTCGGATCAACAATAAAGTGTTCTACCATAGGATGATAGAACGCATATTCTACAGCCTTACCTACAAACCCATGTCCCACGATACCCATACGTAAAGGATTCTTCTTACTCACACCTTCGGGTTGAGATTCACCTTCGGGTTTCTCGGGGACATATTCATCAAAATCATCTGCCACTATTGTACTCCATATACCATTCATAAAAATTACGGATACCATCTTCTACGTTAGTAGTTGGATGATAACCAAGTTTTTCTAACTTACCTGTGTTAGACCAAGTTTCTTTTGTGTCTGCGGGATGTTTTGGTGCCATCAACTTGATTGCGGACTTACCCGTATTCTTTTCGATCTCTGAAATAAAGTCCATAAGTTGTACCGGTGCACCACGACCAATATTGAAGATCTCTCCTGCATCCACATCATTATTCAACACACATTCTATACCATCTAGGATATCTTCTACGTATGTAAAATCACGTTTCATGTCACCATAATTATACACTGTTATTGGTTTCTCGGCAAGTATATTTTTGGTGAAGTCAAACAATGCCATATCCGGACGACCCCAAGGGCCATAGACCGTAAAGAATCTCAGACCAATAGTGTGGAGACCAGACCCCTGCATCTGACATTCATTGGCCCATTTAGTCCACCCATAAGGATTCAACTGTTTACCAGTCTCTTTACCTTCTGTCCAAGGTAGTTCAGAACCCGCAAAGACACAAGAGGTTGACGCATATACAATACGTGCGTCCGGTGCATGTCTCTTACAGGCATCAATGAGATTCTGCGTACCATCGATATTGTTTGCATGATATTGTTTTTCTTTACCGAACGAATCACGCACACCTGCATGTGCTGCAAGGTGAATAATATCTGTGGGTTTGACACCTTCGATGAGATTGTCCATCGCTTCTTCATCACGAAGATCCACATTCAGGACATCAATACCAAAATGTTCGACACGATGATGTTTCAGTGTGGGACTATACAAATGGTCATTGTAATTATCCATACCAATAACCCAATAACCTTCTCGTTTTAATCTGTTACATAATTGCGATCCGATGAATCCTGCCGCACCTGTTACTAAATATTTTCTCATTATCCGTTCCTATAAACGTATTCTAGTGCACGATCTGCCTCTACACTGAGAGGACGGTTCTCGTACCAGTTTCCTGTTTCTTTATCAAACTCTTCACATAACCGAGAGATTTGGTTTGATGATATGGGGTAACCTCTACTTACCGCACTTCCGGCAATCGCAATCATTATCGCGTACATTTTAGCATACCAACCAGTTTCAGAAATGGTCTGGTATTCTATACCCAACCTTTTAGGCCAGAACGGACAATCGCGATACGAAGTCCAATTGAAGTTAGTATTATTTAGACTATTCTTACGATGTTCTACTACTGCCTTCTGCATCTCTGGTGGCAGTCTATCTAGGAAAGAGTTACCGGTCTTCTGTACATAAGGATGTCTGGCAATCAGTTCACCCACATTAATTGGATTGCCGCCCAGATGAGAGAAGAAGAAATTAGTAGAACTAGGATATATTGCAGGAACATAGTACATCCGTGCAAGATCTTTTGTTTGCGGGTCACCAATTTCTCCAATTTCAGTATTAAGGGCGTACCAGAAGGATTTGATCGTATCTCGTTCAATAGTTTCCGATAGTCGGAAGACAATCCTGAATTTAAGATACTGATCCCTAGAACTAGCAGTACTATAACAGATGAAGTCCAGATCGCGAAACCTATCAATTAATTCACCCCTTAGAGAATCCAAATCATTAGTAAAATTATGGTTGTCCACATCAACAGCGCACCAACCACCCCAATATAAAGTAGATTTATTACTACGTGTGCTATCGGCTTCAAACACAGCAGGAGTAATAAGAGGACTAGAATTTCTACCACCCTTTTCACCTTTAGTTTGACTCAATCCATACAACAACTCAACGAACTTGTCCCAACTCTTCAGAGACATTGTTCGGTGAGTCTTGTTATCGAACTGAGATTTAAATATAGTTAATTCATAATTCATAGATACATTATATCAAATAATTGACCACCTGTCAACCAAAGAAATCCTCTAGTGACGCCTGAGGTTCAGAATCCCAACCAACCGCATCCAGAATGGGAGTGAGTGGGTCAAGGAATGTTTTGTTGAACATCATATCATAATTGATATACTTATCCAGTCCCAGTTCACGGGGAAGGTTCAGTGGATAGGAGATCACATTCTCACCGATTGGATTGGGCATCTTCAGGTAACAAAACTTGATCTTCTCACCATTCTTGATAGTCTCGTACCGTTTGGTCAGAGAACTTTCCTTGAGTGCTTTGTTGAACATCAACGCACCACGAACATGGATAGGAGTGCCTTTCTTGTACACCGTCTTACGGTCAGACCATTTGGTCACATCCGATACACCCCGAGGGAACGAAACCGCTTCGGGCGGTAAGGTCTTAAAATGGGACTTAAAGTCTCGAATGTACTTTTGTGTATCTACTTCGGTACCTTCTACGATGACCCGAAAGATCTCCTTGAACTTGTCACGGACGACCTGCGGAGTACTAGACTTGATTGCCTCGATACCCATCATCTTGAGTTTGGGTTCTGCGTACTGAACACCCTCGTTATTATGCACGTTCAGGATGTAACGTTTCTTGGCCATCCAGATACCACGGTCTGCGATTACCTCCCGTTCCATCTCCATGCGATTCTCATAGGCATTGGTCGCTAGTGCCATATCCGCATAAGACTTTACAAGGAGTTTCTCGAAGTGTTCCGAACAGATCTTGTCGAGAAACTTTACCGGATTACTAGGAGAAAACTTATCAACGAGATCCCCCATACGAAGATAAACAGAGTCGGTATCAATTGCCACAACGTAGTCTTCATCCGTGTTAAGAAGTTTTTGCATTTCATTGTTTACTGCTCTCTCTGCCCATTTGATTGCAAGTTGACCAGCAAGAGTAATGGACTCTGCAACTCTTTGGTCGAAATATCTGAACCAACGATTGCCGAGGGCCCCATATAATGAATTCATAAGTATCTTTATGGCCATCTGTTGATTATTCAGAGAAGTTATGGTATACTCTAGAGTTTTAGATGGGTTACTCTGCATCTCCTGTTGACATTCCAACATCTTCTTCTTGATCACACGGCGTTCCGAGTAATACTGTTTAATGATTATGGGAATCACACCTTCTCTATCTTGGGTGAATCTAACACCAGTGGGTGCAAGAGCATAATCTAGATTCTGGTCAGTAAGGTCAATCGAACCGTCCAGAAACTTATCGACCGAGACATTGCTAACGAATCCGTCCATTACCGTCTCGGGTGACATATTGTATTGTACAATGATGTTAGGATACAGAGATGCCAAATCGAATGAGGTTACCCAGTCGTGCGAACCAACCTGTGGGTCTTTCACGTAACCGCCAGGATATGCGGTCTTGGGTTTCTCAATCTTCTTAGGAACCGCAACCTTGTTCTTATTCAGAAGTCGGTAGATGATGGTGTCCCAGATAGCAGTCGTACCCAGAGTATCATTATAGTTCACACCCGCCTTGTAGGCCATGGTGAGAATTAATGAAATCAAATCAAGTTTAACATCGAGGAGATGTACCAACTCAACGTCTTTGATGTTATAGTCAATGAACTTTTGGAAGTCATTCTCATACAGGGCAAACAGAGAACCATGTTCCTCATAGGATAGTTTGCGTTCACCCAGTACTACATGGGCAATATGATCCAGTCGATAGGATTCTTGTTGACCCAGAGTATTGTAGGTGAACTTCTTGAAGACCTCAAGGTAATCGAGTTGTTCGATACCCTCAAGGACAAACTCTTGGTTGGGTTTACCATTGATAGTAGTATTGCGTTCACGGATAAGACCCCACGGAGACATGCGTTTTGCCATGGTATCGTCACCGAGGAGTTTAACCATACGATTGACTAGATACGGAATATCAAAGAATCGTGTGTTCCAACCAGTAATAATATTGGGTGCGTACTGTTCGAACTGTCGGACAAACTTACGAAGTAGGTCTAGTTCGTTGTCGCATTTGATATAGAGTACGTCATCACGGGATACTGTATAGTCTTGACAACCCCAGACCCAGTACGTACCACAGTCTTGACGCATAGTGATTGCGGTAACAGGATATGCAGCCGCGCCAGGAGTAGGGAATCCGTCCTGAGAGAAAACCTCGATATCGATGTTCGCAGTCTTGATGAGACTACGGTCATAGTCAATCTTATCAGGGAAGACTTCTCCGAGGAATTGGGCAACATAATTAGTATTGCCTGCAATAGTAAAGTTGGAGACATGTTCGTAACGTTTGTCAAAGTCCTTCGCCTCTGTCATAGAGTCAAAGGTTACTGGTTGTACGGGTAGACCGTCAAGTGTAGTCCAACCATCAGATTGTTCTGCGGTACCGGACATAAAAAGAGTTGGTTTGAATGGGATTCTGCGTTTTACTTCTTTGCCGTTCTCGAAACCACGGTACAGAAGTTTGTTGCCAAAACGGACAACCGATGTATAAAAATTGGACATAGACTCACTTCTTTAGAATAATGTATATAGTATAACAAAAAAAGGGGGTTTTGTCAACCCCCTTCGCAGTTATCATGACGAAACAAGATCCCCTATGACCACGGGATTCTTACCCAGTTTTCGGTTATCTTCTTTGGTTTGTATCACAAAGTTGTCTTGGTTAGTTTTGCCGCCATCAGCATACGGTTTGATGTGACCAATTTCGAAGTCAGTTGATAGGACATCTTCTAATGGGATTTCTACACCTTCGGGAGTTATCCATCCCTGATCTTTTGCAGCAATAAGTTTTTCTTCGGCAGTTCCACCTCTACGAGAATCTAACTGTACGAAATATTTAGACGCATCAAACTTTTCAGAGATTAACTTATTACGTAGATTGTTAAAACGAATCTCACGTGAACGCAACAACTCAGAGAAATTTGCAGAACGACCGTTCTCATTGTATGAGTATTCGGTCTTATCTTTCATCAGATCAATCTGAACATCGATATAATCTTTAATGAAAGTTTCTGGTTCAATCATACGCTTTCCACCTCGGATCTGTTCTAGGTAGATCACAAACAAATCCAACAATCCGTTTTCACGTTTAAAGATGGAAATGTTCTTACCGACAATTTTCAAGAAACGATCCATCTCGCGAGAGAACTTGTTGACTAACTTGTTAGCATTCTCGTTATAATACATTTCTTCTAAAGACTTGGCGGTAATTTTACTTTGCAGTCCATCGATGTAAATCATGAAAAGACCAGATAAGTAGTCATCAACTTTACGTCTGTTAATTTCTTTTTGTGAAAATACATTCTTAACGAAAGTCTTAGTGTGTTTTGTAGCAAGACTGCGGATTTCCTCCGCAACATTAGATATAATCGGGTTTCTCAATTCTGGCGCATTCAACGCAACACCACTATTAACAACTAAGAACAAACGAGTAATGTCTTCTTGATTGACGTTCAAGTAAATCTCTAGAGTCAATTTACGCGAATCTAGGATACACTTCATACCAGTAGGAAGTGTAGAATAGTTGCAGGTGTCTTTAGTTATGGTGTAAACCTCATCACCGATAACATAGTTCCCTAGAGGAAGACCAAACTTATCATCAACAAACTCGCCTATCGTAACAGTGCGGTTGTTAGAGTCGAGGTTCAAGTAGTCACATGTACTTAGGAACTGTGTGAAATATTCCATGGACTTTTTGTCATTTGAAATCTCAGCGGAATTGTAACAACTCTTCACATGCGCAAGGATGAACTTGGATGGTGCAGTATTCAGAATAAGAGAAACCAAGAATGATTGCTTATTCTGTACTTCCCATCGAGTCACCGACTGACAATTAAGATCAGCATAGACCGTATCAATCATCTTCTTGTATGCACCAAGAGTAATGTTTGAAGTTTTTGATTCTACAGACTTGTATGTTACATTTTTCATAATATATACCTTTATATAATTAGTTAGGGTGTGTAGGAAGTGAAGGAGTCACCATGAGTCGTTCTATCAACCTACACATATATAATACCAAAAGAGAGTGCCTTTGGCAACACTTTTTTAAACTTTTTTAACGAATAATGTCAATTTCATCCGCATTTGTATTCCACGTTTCTAGTTTAGTACGTAGACGACCATCTGCCTTGACCTGTTCGAATCTCTTAGATGCCTTCTTGCGCCACCAAGATACGATGTTCTCCATCTCGAATCGGTCAAAGTTCTCTGCGGGTTTGAGTTCATCGGTCTTGAGGTTTAGATAGTCCTTAACAGACTGTGCCTCATAACCATAGGTAGAGAAGAAGGAACGTTTCTTCTCGGTCAAACCCTTCGCATCTTTAAAGGTCTGACAGAACTTCGCATAACCATCCATATCATATTGCTTGAGAGAGGTTTTGATAATGGATACCATCTTGGTCTGCGTCTTCAACTTACGAGAAGATGCGTCAGCAGGTACCAAGTAATCACCACCGTTCCGTTCTTTGAACCAATCGTTCAGTCTACGGAAGTTATCATCGTTGATCAGTGGGGCGAAGTTTGAGTCTGTCAAACCATTAAAACGTAGGAATGGACGCATACCGTCATACATACTTGCAGACGTAGATGACCCATATAGTGATGTGGTCTCCATCATTGCTATGTTAGAACCATATCGTTTATTGATTTCTTTTCTCATTTGGTGAGAACAACAAATACCCGCAAGTAGTTTACCACCTAAAGTATTGAACGCTGCGGGCTGCACGGGGATTATGTTAAACGACATAATCACAGAGTCGTTGAATCTTTTCATCACTGCGGGATTGTACGAGTCCAGAGGATTACCCAACCATTCATTACGAGGACGTGAGTTGATTGTCGGAGAACCGAATCGAATCATACCGAAGATCTTACCAGAGTTCTTCTCCTTGACGATCTTCAACATCTGTTTGCCCGGAATACTAGATTCTACAGGGGCGGAAGTAACAATCTCCATGTACTGCATAAACTGGTTCTGTGGACAATCACCGATGACAAACTCCATGTCATTGGGGTGCATGTCAAAGTCATCGAATAGGTCATCTTCGGGGCCCATGCCGAGAAGACCCGTAGGGAACGTCTTCATGCGTTCCATCTTGATTTGTCGCATATAGTCATCAATACGGTCGAAGTTCGAAAAGAACTCGGTAAAGACGTTTGCTGCGTAGTGTGTATCTTCTTTAGTTAGTATCATAAATTCCTCATCTCAATGTAACCATTATATACTATTACGAGGAGTTTGTCAATCTATTATATGAAAATAGTGATGACGAGTCCAAGGTGCATCTATGTATTTTTGATTGTACCCGTGATGATCTTGGGTAACACAAAGTTTCTTAGATATGACCTGAGTAGTAGGTGTTCTCCATGGATTGAATGTAATATTGGGATCCCTTTTGTTGAAGGGTTTTTGGATGTTTCGACCAAAATGTAGAGTGTCACACCCGTGCCAAGGATGCACAAGAGTTGTCTCACGACCTCTATAATTTTCATATTTTAATACACGTGTAGTGTATGTCGAATATAATCTCTGTAGTGTGCAATATGGGCCACAGTTAATAGGGAAGTTACCTTGGGTCAACATATCGTATTGCCATGCAGCGGTTTCCTTCTCCAAGGTATAACACCCCATAAACAAACCAATGTTTCCATACAAGACATCCATTTCTTCAATAAACTTAATTATAGATTTCAACACATCTAAGTATTCTTCTATGAAAAAGGTATCATGTTCCAATACTAAGAATCTCTCATCAGACTCGGACGCCATGCGCATAAGTTCCCAATGAGAACACATTCCTGCCTTCTCGGTAGGAGAATGGTCATCAGGGGCACTACCATATAGATCAGCCTGCATTAAAGAAGTTTGCCAATTATATCTTGACAAATGTTCTTCAAAATCTACAGAGTCTGGAGTGATCGCATCAAAGGTTATTATCTCATCGATGATACCCGCGTCAATTGCAGGCTGAAAAGATTCACGAGAGATACGTGCGTACTCCTCGGATACTTTATCACCCTTTATTACTATCTGATATGCCTTCAACTAGGGAGATTCCATTTTTCTTGAGGAAGGTTCACAATACGGTGATGGGTCTCTGCGTCTAGGTTATCTGCACCTGCAAACTGCACGTGTACAAACTTGGTGTTATCATCTCTCCAGTCATGGAGTTCTCTTCCATCCACACCTTTATATCTACTGTAATGAATATAAGAGTTCCACCCATTATCCATACGTTGTACTTCAAAGTCGTGTACAAACATCATTGCATGTAGGTATGGTTGATCACAAGTATAGAACGAGTCTAATCCCATTTGACGAACTAACTCAACATATCTTTTAGGATCTAACCAAGTCTCCCGTGCCTTCACACGTCCTTCTTTTGAATACAAGACCATTCCAGTATTGAAGACATCAATACCATATGAATTTCTAGGTAAGTCCGTTCCGAACATATTCTTACATAACGCAGCGAAACGTTCGTCTTGTTCGTGAGTGATGCGACCACCGGTAATAGTACGAATACGTGGTTGTTCTGGTTCTGTACAGATACCAATCTCACCAGTAAATTCGTCAAAGATGTTTGCCTCTAGACCTTCTACCGGAAAGACATCAGTATCTGCAAATAGAATCTTATCATACTTGTCGAAGGATTCATCGTAGATAGGTTTGAATGCACCGTAGTGGGGAGAGTAGTTACCAAAGTTGTAACCAAAATGATTTTTGAGAAACTGAGGGTTCTCTTCGAAGATGTACTCTGCACCAATACGTTCTGCGTATTCTTGCATGGCCATAACACCGGCACGACATGATTCTCTTACTTCACCATCCCAATATTGATAGATCAGGTTCATGACAAATTTCCTTAAAGGTTGGGGCAAAGTCCCATGACCTCACCCGTTTTTCTTTTTATACCATCAGTGCACTAAATGTTATATAGAACGTAATTGCACTTGCTAAACTGACTATAGTCATTCCTAATCTCTCTGATATTTTATCAGATCGTGACCTTTCCATAACTTTTACTAACCTCTGTTTAATTATATAATGAATTATTTCATTACGTATATATGTATATAAACGCATACTCTTGATAGAGGCTATGCAAAAATATCATACCGCATTTAGAAATAAATGGATGGGTCAGGGTCTCCTTCAACACCGAAGGAAAAACTTACTCGACTATCGTGGGGAATCACTTGATGGTGGGTACCCCGAGGCAACCATACATAGTCGCCAGGATTGAACCAAAATGGTTCATCGTTATTATGACCCTCTACTCGCATTTCAACGGATGCCAGAACTTGTACTAAAAACACGTCCATCTGGTCGAAGTGCCAAGGGTAAGAGTCGGAGTTCTTACCAATACCCGTAAATGCGATATTGGTAATCTTGTTTCCATGCAAAGAAAAAACGTCCTGCATCTCTTGTTCAATGTCTCGTGCGAACTGAGGTGCAGAAGGTCTACTATGGAAAGAGTTCAATCCGATACGAAACTTGTTCGTATTCGAATCTATTTGTTTATCCGGATGAGTATTGAGTAGGTGCATATGTTTGTTCCAATCATACACATCACTTATTTCAAGAGGAAGTTTCCCAAAGAACGGGATCTTATCCGCAATGAATTCATCTTTATCTGTAAATATATCAAACATCACTTATTTCCAATATTATACTTAGGACAAAGCTCCCACTGGTCTTTATCTTTAAATCCAATAATCTTGATTGTACGCATAGGCGCACAGTCTTTTGCAACTTCTTTATTGTGGATCTCTACCAGACCCCAGTCTTGCAGTAAAGTTGCGATTGTATTTCTTCGTTGTACATCTCCAGTTTCTAGATTAGACTTCTTACCGTCTAACATAAAGAGTTCTTTGAAGTGTACAATAAAATATCTTCCCTGTTTGTGTAGTATATGACAGGACTGGAAAAGTTTATTATCACGTCTGGAGGCGATACCAATACGTGTGAGAGTTTCCTTGACTTTCAAAAAGTCATCTGGTTCTGCTAGGATAATTTCTAACATCAACCCAGAGTTCCATTCTACAATATTATTTTCTTCCACCTTTATTCACCTTATCTTTTATAATAGTTAGTTGTGTGGCGGAGAGTAACGGTAGGACTTGACGCGCTTTATCATTGCTATATCCATAATACTCTTTCACCAATTCAATATCATTTTCTATTTCAGGTTTTACCCATTTAGAAAACCGTTTTCGTTTCCTAACTATATTTATAAGAAATTGATATTGTAACTTACTATCGATATGGTGATACCGATTCATCTCATTCGCCAGTGCAACTGTGTCGGGGAAGTACGACAAACTGCGATTGATAACGAAAGGGACATAACCCTTCTCGTTACCCTCATATATATCTATCTTCGAGTGGTTTATGCTTTGTAAAAAATCAAACGGGGAGACGGTCTTCTTGTTTGCACCAGCCATTTTTGTAATCCTTCAAGTAAAAGTTGCGAAGTTTCACCAGATGTTCTGGTGATATCGCATCATTATATAATTTCATTGTAGTTCGGTTTTCATGTAATCCACTAATGTCACGTTCTATTGTACAGGCTTCTTGGAGGAAGTCAAGAAGTTTCGGTATCTCGCTAATATGATAAACCATATCATAATCATCGGGATGACCCATGTACCAAGACTGTGTATAGAAGTGACTATTTTTCACCAAACCCCGTTCCATATCATCAATAACTCGATCAATCTGTAGTGATATATCTGGTAAATCTCTGCCATTTTTAATGTAGAAAGCACGTGCGGATTGAATGAATTCACACGCAGATTTGAATCTATCAATCGGATCGCGTCTTATAGCAATGCGATAAGAACCTTTTCTGAAGGGGATATCGAATTGATCTGCGTGTTTCTTCACCGATAAAACTCTATCCACGAGTCCCAGAGGAGCTCTAGAAGCCAAAGATCTACGAAGAGCCTCTTTCACGGAAGACATACCATTTTTAGGACATATCCTAACATCTATGTTATTAGGAAAATACAGTACATTGTCTGCCGGAGTCATCTCGTAAATATCATTAATCATTATATTTGACATACGGGTATTCCACATTTTCCAAGAAAATCTATACCGTCTGTACTGCGCAAGTGCGGAGTACGGTAATAAACATTCTTGATACCTGATTGATATATTAGTTTAGCACAGTCTAAACACGGTGCCGTTGTAGTATATAGATCACTATTATAACACGATTCCGAGGATTGTGCAACCTTCGCAATCGCATTAGTTTCTGCGTGTAGAACTTCGTCTTTAGTGACTAGTTTCCTACCGTAACCTGTGTTGCCAGTCTTCACTTCATGTTCGCAGTTGTTGTCCCAACCAGAAGGCATACCGTTGTATCCGATAGAGATGATGCGGTTCTCTTTCACAATGACACAACCAACCTTCAGTCGGTTAGCCGAAGACAATTTTGCATATGTCTCGGCAACCGCCATGTGCGCATCACTCCACTTAGACACCCAACACACTCGCAAGATCTGGTTCAGAGAATGTATCTGGTTTCATAATCTTACCTGTCTCGGGATTACGAATCGCAACGCCATCGGGAAACTTAGACATGTTAGAACGTTTAACTTCTTTCCAAATATCATTGAAGTCCATATCTAGAGTAGAGGCCAGACCCATGATAACCCATACCATATCTGCAAGACCATCTGCGACTTCTACAATATCACCGTGTAAGAATGCCTGTTTGGTCTCCCAAAATTCTTCCTCAATTAAATCCATATACAGATTTGCTTGATCGCTCTCCATCCCACTATGGTCAGGAACTTCGTGTCCTCCAATCACCATAAAATCTTCTACATCTTTTTGATAATCATTCATCATTTCACCTCTACATTAGCCATAATTTCGGTCATACATGCGACCAGATTCAGTTCGTGATCCGCAACAAAAGAATTCTTGTATTGATAATCAGCAAGAATCAATACCAGTTGCGGAATCGATTGGGGTTGTACATACTCGGACATTGCATCGTATATACCACGGAAGATAGACGCAGGTTCTACATCCATGTTATTGACAACCCATCCACGCATCTTCTTAAAGTCTTTACCCTTCAGTGCCTTGAACAAGAGACTGTAGTTTGAGTTTGCGTCAGTGATAATAGACGTAGTTTCCAACTGACCAGAGATACTGTGTCGTTGTAGTTCGTTAAGTACACGTCTCCAGTCCGGTGCGTGTTTCATGATCAACTGTGCAAGTACATCTTTGTTATAGTTGACATTCTCACCTTCCAGAATATCCTGTGCACGTACCATAAACTGACCGCACAACTGTTGCATAATCTTCTTAGAGAAGTTAAACTCATAATTAGAACAACGACTGTGTAATGGTTCGATTACACGGTTCTTGAAGTTACATGTCAGAATGAACCGACAGTTATTAGAGAACTCCTCGATAAACCCACGGAGAGCGGGTTGGGTAGATTGTGGATTGAGATAGTCAGCCTCATCTAGGATAACAACCTTGTAACCACCGGACAGTGATACCGAGGATGCAAACTGTTTGATCTTACCACGAAGAGTATCAATGTTACCCTCTTCAGATCCGTTGATGACAATATAGTCAAGACCAAGTTCGTCACACATGGCACGTGCGATAGTCGTCTTACCAGTACCCGCAGTACCAGAGAACAACATGTTAGGTAGTTCACCACCATCTACGATCTTTTGGAATGTTACTTTTAGGTCAGACGACAGGATAGTGTCTGATACTTTCTGTGGACGAAACCGCTCGACCCATAAGAATTCATCTTTCATGTATTGCTCCATAATTTAATTTACAGGTAATTATAACACACCTGTGTTTCATTGTCAATAAAAAACCCCCCTTTCGGGGGGGATATTAACTGTTTCGTATTGTATCAAGAACATTCTGTGGGTCAGATACTTCGTATGGGTCGTCCGGACAATTGTCAGACATACCGTCTTCATCGAACCAACGTTCAATACTCATGTTATCAATGACTAGTGCGTAACGCCAAGAACGTTTGCCGAATCCCAGATTAGACTTATCAACTAAGTAACCCATACCATCTGCAAACTGACCGTTACCGTCAGGTAACATCTTCACCTTGATGATACCAAGGTCTTTGGCCCACTTGTTCATCGAGAATGCATCATTCACCGAAGTGCACCAGATCTCTTCAATACCTTCTGCAACAAACTCGTCATGGAGTCGTTCGAAGTTAGGTAGTTGTTCATTAGTGCAAGTGGGAGTAAATGCGCCAGGCAGTCCAAACACAACAACCTTCTTCCCTCCAAGCAATTCACTTGTCATCTTACGAACCCACTTGTAAGGATTATCTCCTCCAATAGATTCATCACGTTCCCGCATATGGTGTACAACATCGGGGATATATGTTTTAAACAACATTCGTTCTCCTATAATAATATGGAGCGGGTGGAGAGAATCGAACTCCCATCAAAAGGTTGGAAACCTCCTGTAATACCACTATACTACACCCGCATTATTTGGCGCGTCTGGCAGGACTCGAACCTGCAATAATCCGCTTAGAAGGCGGATGCCTTATCCAATTAGACGACAAACGCTTAGTTGGTTACTGGTCTTGTAACTGTTCAACTAGTTGGATAGATTCAATTGCTTGATCTCGCAACTGACCAATCGTAGACAATTCTTCACCTTTGAAGCCACCACGTTGTACTACAGTATCGATTACTGCGACAGTAGATCGTGAGACTCGATTAGCGAGGTCTAACAGTACTGCGATACGTTCGTCTTTAACTGGTGGTGTTGGTGCCTTTTCTTTGTTACTCATTTCTTATACTCCGTAAGTAGATGATTTTTCAAGTGCAATAAAATATTCAATGGACGATTGTTTCGACTTAAAGTTAGAGATCAATTTCTTAGAAATACCAACCTCAAAGTCTTCGGAAACAATCTTCAAGTTGTTCACATTCAGGACAAAGTTGAAATCAACTCCTTCTTGGAACTCTCCTTCAACATATGAGAAGAAACTATTAGAAGTTGCGTCATCGTTATCAACCACAGTAAGTTTGATAGACTTACCTTCGGGGGTGATAGAAATCGAATCGTGTCCTAGGACAGAGGACGCACGCTTCAATCGACTCAATGTATCAGTATCTAGGGTAAACTTAACTTCTGGTTCTGGCATGATGACATCTTTACTAGGTGCAGACAACATATCAATGTCAGAATAGAAGTAACGGTTACCACGAAGACCGGTAGAGTCAGAGACTACTACGTGAGTCTTTTCGAATCTTAGTGCGGGTTTCTCAACTAGACCCAACACACTAAGGAATTCATTAAGGTCGTAGATACCGAAGGTGGATGGGATATCGTCATCTAGGGTAACTTTTGCAAGAATATTCTTTGCGACCGAAATAGTTTTTAGTTCATTGCCTTCACGAAACACAATGTTAGAATTGATGTTTGCGAAGTTTTTAAGTACCGATAAGGTACGATCAGATAGTTCCATGATTTAGTTCTCTCAGTTAATATACAGTCATTATATAACATTGGGCAACGTTTGTCAACCCTTATGCAGCTTTTAATTTGGAAAAGTTTTTCTCTTTAACAAATTCCAGTTTACGTTGGAATTGAGCATCCTCAAGTTCCGACTTGTGAGAGATAACAAAAACGTTTGTCTCTTCCCCTAGACTATACAGGATTTTCATAAGATTGTCAACCCCATCATCGTCTAATGATGAATCAAAAGTCTCGTCCAAAATCAATAGATTGGTTGCGACTGAATTCTTCATCTTAGCAATCTGTCTCCACGTAAACAATAGAGACAAATCGATTCGTTGTTTCTCACCTTCCGAGAAAGAATCATAAGAGAAGTTATCACGGAAACGTGACCGGATAGTCTCTTGGAAACTCTCGTCCAGATCGAAATGTACAAAGAAGTCCAAGATCTGTAGGTACTGGTTGGTCAGTTGATTGATGACCGGAATGTACTGTTTGATGATCTTGGTCTTGATACCAGTGTCACGTAACAACTCTGCATTCACTTGGTTGTACGAGTACTGTTCAGCAAGGATATACTTCTCGTCCTGAGTTTTGTGCAGTTCGGTGTTCAAAGTCTCTAACTCTTCGTTAGCACTCTTGAGGTCGCCGGTGGTTTCTGATTGTGAATCTATATCAGAACGAATACTATCATTCTGTTTGTATAACCTAGCAATCATCTGGTTATTGTTATTCACATTGTTCTGTAAAGTCTTGGTCTCTTCTAACCGACTATGGAGTTCTACAAGTTGTTCATCGTAAGTCCCCATCTGTTGAGTTGACTTAGACATTGCAGAGTTCAGTTCCTTTGCACGTGACTTCGCAGATACCTTCTTAGACTCACGTAGGTCTTCGGCAATACCTTGGTCACAGGTAGGACAGTGTTCGTTCTCGTCAAAGAACTTCGCTTCCTTAACCACAGTCTTAATCTGTGATTTGAAGGTCGATTGGTACTCGATCAGTTTGTTACGATTTGAGTTTATACCTTCGATTTTCTTCGACACGTCTTCTAGTTGTGTCGTCACAATCTCCATGTGTTCAGTATTGTACCCCTGAAGAAACTCAATCTCAGTCTGGTTAGCCTCAATCTCCGACTCTTTCTCTTTACGATGTGCAGTATTGATTGCAGACAAATCACGTAGATACTTCTTCTGTGAGTTTATCTTGGTCTTACACATCTCTATGTTGTAACCATTCGTGGTTATCTGATCTCTCAACACAGACATCTTTTCTTTCAGAATACTATTCATCTTAGAGAAGATATTGATGTCGAGAAGATCCTCGATTACCTCACGTCTCGCACCACCAGTCAACTGCATAAACGGAACAAAGGAACTTGATCCGAGAACAACAATCTGGTGAAAAGATTTGTGGGTAAGTTTTAGTATATTCTTCTCAAGCATAGACTGATATTCTTTTGCATGAGAGTCTTGGTTGATCATATTACCACCAACCCAGATTTCGAATATGTTAGGTTTTATCCCACGAACAATCTTATATTCCTGTGAACCCATAGAGAACTCAACTTCAACAACTGTTCCTTTACCATTAATGGTATTGACCAGTTGTCCTTTAGAGATCTTGCGGTGGGGTTTGCCAAACAAACCAAAGGATAATGCGTCCAACATAGTAGACTTACCCGCACCATTGTGACCCACGACCAATGTCGTAGAGGATGCTGCAAAGTCTATCTCTGTAAAGGCATTACCAGATGACAGGAAGTTTTTATATCGTAGTTTACTAAATTTTATCATACAGGTATTATACCATTAATAGTCAGTCTTGTCAAACTTTATTTTATCCCACACGCATTTAATAGAAGGGTCATATGACTTAGTGAATACATGAAACTCCACGTCCTCATAACCCCGAATGGCTCTGTCCCCGCCCTTCTGAAGTCCATAGTAGTCGAACCCAGTTGCCGCATAGATAGTACCATTGTGCATCCTACGGTCTGCCATTGTCAACACATACCTAGGTTTCAACATCTTCAATGCTCGCGATAGAAACCACGAGGTAATGTTATATTCGTTTTGGTGTTTGGCGGATACGACCAGTCTGGCCATGTCCCAGAGTCCGGTCGTGGGGGAGTCCACTCCAAAGTAGATTGGAACGAAAGACGGATGACAATGACCGTCACTGAACTGAACCACCCCCACGACATCCTCACCGTGGATCAAACCATAAAACTTATTGGTCGGTGCATCCATGTATGGGGTACCAAGATAGTGGTACCTCTTAATACAATCTGATCCTTGACTCATGGTTATCTCTCGAACACCATATTCACTCTTCAAATTAAATTACTTCCATACTTTGGGCTTCTTTCATAAGGTATGAAATCTCTGTTTTGATCCTGTCCTTATTCAGATCAGTATTAACATTGTCAATATAATCGTTGACTAAGGTATGAGTATCGTCAACAGATATGTTTTCGTCACCCACATTCTCACCAAGGAAATCTTTGAAGTCTTCTGCAATCTTCAGTTCATGAATCTTCTGTTGTTGTACACGATCCACAAAACGTTCGAACTGTAGAGCATCACCCTTATTGTTCACTATGATCTTGACAAACTTATTATCTAAGTAAGACATATCCTTGAACTTCCACTCACCCATCTCTTCGTGGTCATAGTAAATCTTTTCGTAGATGGTGATTGGGTTACGGATCGCTTCCACTTCTCTTGTTTTGGTATCAAGGACATGGAAGTGTTTAGGGTCACCGCAATCATTCCAGAAGAATTCCATCTGTGCACCAAGGTAGTGGATATTACCCTGTGATGATTTGGCATGGAAGTGTCCGGTCAGTACAGTTTCGAACCGATCAAACGCAGACTTATCCATACCATCCTTACAGACTTGACCACGAGCCATCTCGAATCCTGCAAGTTCAAGGTGTGCACCCACAACTTCTGCTTTAGTGTTCTTCAGAAACTCAAGTGTTTCTTTCTCGTTCTCGGGATTGATCCAAGGAACCATTGCAACCTTCAGTCCACCATACTCCATAGTAGTCGGTTCCATGATAAGGTTAACCTCATTCATGTAGTGACCTTGGAGTTCCTTCAGTGCGTTTAGTTCATTGGTGTTCTTGTAGTACACGTCATGATTGCCCGGAATGATATCCATAGTGATACCATACTCTCGTAACTTCTCTAGGAAGATCTTACGATTATGCGCAAGTGCTTTGAAGTTAATAGTCTTACGATTGTCGTAGTAATCTCCGAGATGGAGAATCTGTGTAATATTATTCTCTAACAGATACGGGAAGAACACTTCGGAATAGAAACGTTCTTGGTAACCCATAAAGATATCAGAAGAATTACGACACCCTGCATGAGTGTCGTTTAGGATTGCCAGCTTCATATAATACTCATTTTATTAATAGATGTTACTATTATACATGATAAAAATCAGTCTGTCAAGTAAGAAAATCACTAAGATCAGAATCGACATTAACTGCACGTCTCTTCCGCTGTTTCTTTTCTTCTTTAACATACTCTTTGAACTGTTTATCCGCATCTTTAACAGTATCAATTCGATGCCGTAATCCTTCCACGACATGTTGTCCATAGGATTCGCCGTCACCAGATTCATCAACAAACATACTCACGTCCGCTTCTGCGATATACTTCATCTTGATGTCTTGTTGTTTCTTCTCTTTCTGGATTCTTCGGAGGAATGCGTACCAAGAGATCTGTGTAAAGTATGCGAAAGCATTGGGTGCGTTGGTGCGAGTAACTTTAGTGATGTCATAGTTCTCGATAGCCTTGAGACAGTTTTCTACTGCATCCATGACCATCTCTTCACGGTAAGTGTAACGAACAAAGTTGGACTTGTGTGAAAGTCCTTCTGCAATCTTCAGAAAACACAATGCGATATAATCGTTAATCATCGGACGTTCATTACCGTTTAAGGTGGCGTTCTGCACACTTTCACAGTAATCTACTACCGCTAAGGAGAACTCTTTGTTGTTTACGTAGTGCGGTCTATCTTTAGGTTTCATTTGGTACTCTCACTTTATATTTACCCTATTATACTATCTTAGGGTATGAATGTCAAGGGTTAACTGTTCTGTAGTTGTAACCAATCTTCTGCTTTCTTTCTTACCGCTTCTTCTTGGGTAACTTTCATACCCATCAGGGGGTCTTTCATGGATACTCGTTTGCGGAGGTCACTGGTCGAAAATCTGTGGTCTCTCTTATTAAAGTATATCTCTATACCACGGGCTGCACAAGTTGCACGTCCGGTGAAGGTCGTGTCTTTATATTCACTACCAATGATTCTCACATCGATATCAACCATCTTTAGAATGTCCTCCAAGTCCTTTTCGGTCTGGTACGGGATTATCTCATCCACATACTTAACCGCAGATAGTTGGGTGTATCTTTCGACCAACGTCTGGACAGGAGAGTTTTTTTCTGAACGATCAGTAGAAGGGTCTATCTGAAGTGCGCATATAAGGTAGTCACACTGTGTCTTCGATTCACGTAACATTGATATATGACCTGCATGTAACAAATCAAATGTAGAGGCGGTTAAACCAACTTTCATAAAATAATCCTAATATAATTAAAATATAACTTGACATAATCTTTTTTATGTGATAAAATAAGCATGTTGTCTGCCCCCCAGTCAATGTAACGTTTAGTGAATGGTTGTAGGGAACTTTAAAATGTTATTAGGTGAGTCACTATCCATCGAAACAAACTCATCGTCATACTCTGGTTCAGTACCTTCATAATCCATTATAGAATCAACTGCTTGAACATACTGTTTCAAAATTTCGTCAACTGGATTAGCGATACTGACAATCTTATCCAACTTCAAAAGAATGAATCTATCCGGATCATCCTGATAACACATGAACAAACGGAACGACCACATTCTCTGGCCATCTTCGGCTTGCGCAAACTGGATGGTAAGAGGATTTCTAATAATAAGATCATAATCATCTTCCTCAAGGATCTCACACATGATCTCTTCACCAGTGGATAACTTGAGTTGTTTCACTTGTTTTAAATCATATATCATCATCGTTTCCTTTTAGGTCTATCTTATATATCTTATACTTAAAACCCTCTTTCGTGTACATCTTAACACGTTCACCCGAATGGTTTAAAGTAAAGTTACGGTGTCCTTTTACAGAGAAGTCGTCAGCAATATCGAATAACTTTGTCACTGCTTCGTTGTCGGATTGTCTGAGTCCTCGTCCGATTGACTGAAGTACTTTGACTTGAGACTTTGATGGAGTCCCAAACACAATATTGTGAAGATTCCTAATGTTGATACCAGTACTAAAAGTCCCCAGACTAGCGACAATAATTGCATCATTTTCTTTCTCCACTATTCCCCTAATTTTCTCTCGGTCAGTTGCATCAACTTCTCCCGATACATAGAATACTTTTCGGTCGGTATCTGATACCGAATCCTTTATCATCTCATACAGAACTTTACCGTGTTTCTCAACGAACTGAAACATGACCAGACTATTACCTTCCAAGTCCTTTGTAAGTTTAGTAATGAACTTATTCCTGCGTTCATTTGTAACTATGTAGTCAATCTCTTCCTGATAGGTTTTGTCCTTCATCCGTTGACAGATATCATTGTGATACCTCAGAAGAAGAATAGAGATCTCTAGGTCTGCAAGTGTCTTCTCTTCCTGCAACTTTGCAGTAGTAGTTACCTTATATACAGGGCCAAACAAACCCTCAAGTACAAGTTTGTTCGTCTCGGTACCATCCAGTGTACCCGTAGTACCAAACCTATACTTCGCATTAACACATTTGTCCATCATGGTAGACAGAGACTTTGCCTTGAATAAGTGAACTTCGTCACCAAACACTGCATCGAATTGTTCGAACCACTCCGGGCCAAACTTATAGATTGACTGCCAAGTAGAGATGATGACATCTTTATCAGTAACCTTCTCCTTACCGGAGTAGATCTTGTGACATTCGTTCTCTACGTCATAACCATAGTCAGCGAAGTCTTTATACATCTGTTCAACTAGACTTGTTGTAGGAACAATAACTAAAGTTTTACCTACACCTTCTTTATCCTTGACAAACCGTAATAAATTGTATATAATAAAACTCTTGCCGCTGCCGGTTGGAGATAGTAACAAACACCGCTTGTTTTCAATACCATGAGATATCGCTTCATACTGATAATCTCTTGTATCGAACGGACTACCGAGGTTTCCTAGATACTTTACCAACTCAGGATGATTAACCTTCGTAGTTGCACTAGGTACACCATACTCTTCATGTTCTAATATCTGTAGGGGATAGAATCTATCACCACAGAATTTACGCAAGTGATGATAAAGACCCACGTTCAAAGTCTTGGTCACGGTGTTGTAAAGTTTTACGCGGCCGTCCCAAACCTTACGTTTGTATGCCGGCATGTACTTATATCCAGGCACAAAAAATGCAAAGAACTCACGGAGTTCCATCTCTTGGGATGCGTTACTCTCTATCGCCAGATACGAGTGGTTTAACATCCTTATTCGTATCGTGTTGTCTTTGTTCATATAGTCTCTTTGCCAAGTCGATCATATTAAATTGTACACACATACCATGTTCGTGTAACCAATTCGCTTTGTCTAAGTCTTCGTCATCGTACTGTCGCATCTTATGCACCCGCTTCAAACGCTCTATACCGAATCATATTTCCAATCGTTTGGTGTCTCCAGTTGAGACTTTGTACGATTTCTTTCAATGTATCTATAATTGTATTATAGTACTGTAACTTCTCTTCGGATTTCTGAATCTCAGGATCTGCATCATAATACAAATCCATGTCACCCTTGAGTACTTTGAGTCCATCGAATGGATCTAAATCCCATCCAGTAGCAAGTAACTCTTTTTGATCCATCTTACCATTATAGTACTTCCATTTTTGTAACAAGAGAGTCTTCTGAGAGTTCTCTGCACGTTTGAGTTGTAACTTTGTGAGAGATAGGTACTGTAAATATTTTGCATGTAGACTAGGTGTGTGTCGAGACGCCTCGTCCAGTTGGTGTTGTGGAATTTGGGAATCCTCTTTCCACTCTGATAATATACTTTCAAGGTCTAACATAATAATCTCCAATAATCAAACTGTATTTATATGATCAATAACGTCTTCCCAGAACTCTAGATTGAACCCGAGAGTATATGAGAGGGTAATTCTTTTACTGTCTGTTGATGCGCAATGGTATATAATTTTATCTGTCTCTTCGGAAGAACCAAAGTATCCAGCCTTACATGTCCACCCCTTCTTATCCTTCATGCGAATATGATCTTTTGTTATGGGATCGACCCACTCAAAATAACCATCACCGGTCTCGCTCCATGTGAATATAAGATTGTATGAAGATGCGTTTTGATTTGTATGCCATCCAATATATCCACCAACCGGATATAACTGACTAAGCGCAGAATTGCGCACTCCTAGTTCAGTCTTCAATCTTTCATCCAATGTTATATAGGATTTTCGGTAGTCCAGATTAGATGAATCGTCATGATCGGGCTTGAGACAATAAGACCTTGCTGATTCGGGTGATCCATCATGACCTACTTGTATAGATTGTAAGTATTCGTCACTAATCCAATGATCTCTATTCTCTCCATCAAGAAAGGTATTGGTCTTGGTAACATCGTATTTGTCAATAAACAACTCTCTAAAACCTTCTAGTATATCCAGAAGATTCTCATTCATAATATAGACGTGTCTCATTTATAACAACTCGAAAGAACTAAACCTAAAGCTTACTGTGAATGTAGGGTATTGTATATCACTAACATTAGATTGTAAAGTGATAGGACTCAAGTTTGTAGGAAGGGCATCAAAATACTTTATCTGCACATTCTTGTTGTTGTGACTAGACATGATAATCAATGTTATATCTGCATAACTACTTCGTGTAGTACCCTCTGCGCCTACACTATTGTCTTGTCCCTGATTCACGATACGTTCCAACCAGTTCTGCATCTCTTTGTATGCAACAATATCTTCATCAAGAATGATCTCTACGGTGAGTTCCCCATAGGTAATTTTATCACCCGCAAGAGGAACCGAAGTAATACGTGCAACTGGTAGTTCTGTTGGATTAACTGAGGAGCCAGGATGTGTTACACTCTGCGCAAAATAACTCAGATTCTTATAACCATCACCGGATATAATAATCTTAAATCCCGTGGGTTGTAGATAATTTTTATTTGATGTTAACTCTGCCATTATAACTCTCGTTGATTTTACTTTTATTTATACACATTATAGTGGTCTATTAATGGACAATTATCTAAAATATAGACCACTATAATAGACACAAAAAAAACCCCCATCCGAAGATGAGGGTCAAAAGGTGATTTAACCGGGCGTTCCCGATCTATCACTCTTATTATTTTATACTACCATCTACGCGAGAATATTGTCAACTCGGAAGATTCTGTAGTAAACATTGCTCTTAGCAGCGGCAAGACCGTTACTTGGAGTAGAACCGACAAACGGGTTAGACGCCATACCATAACGAGTCTTGAACCCGATACGTGGTTGGAAGTCATTCTCGCCAACGGCTTTAACCATTTGCAGTGGAACGTATGGGCAGTAGAATACACCTGCGTCATATGCGTTAGTACCTTTGTAACCTACAGTGATGTAGTCAGCAGAGGCATATGGGTCAATATAGACCTTAGTGCGACCGTTCAAAGTACCAGCAAAAGTATTACCAGTGTCATCAACCTGAAGGTTGGTAGACATTGCAGGAGTGTAGTCCAACATACCAGAAGCGGCAAGTGCAGTAGCAACGTCAGAAGAACAGATAACAACGTTACCCTTTCCACGGCGAGTTTCTTTTGCAATTACGTTTGCTTCGCGGTCGATCTGTACAACCAGACCCTTGAACTTCTCAGCAGACCAACGACCGTCAGCATCAGTTGACAAGTCAAAGATACCTTTAGTAGCAACGTTAGACTGGAGAGCACCAGTTTTTGCTTGACTGTTGATAGTACGAACAACTTCACGGTTGATTTCCGCAAGGATCTCAGTAGAGAGGATGTTAGCAAGTTCAGTTTCTGCATCCAGACCATGGATTGCTTTCAGGTCTTGTGCAAGTTCTAAACTGTACTCAGCTTTCAACGCACGAGATACGGCAGTTACAGTTGCCTTCTCGATGGTGAAACCCATTTCTGCGAAAGGTGCACCAACACCATCACCCAGTGCTTCAGCAGCAGCGGTAGTCATACCAGTTGCAGCAAGTGAAGTCAGACGAGAATCGTCTACACTTGAGTCAACAGTGCGAACACCAGTTGCAGAGTCATCAGAGATGCCGTTGAAACCAGAAGCGTTATCAGAATCGTGAGTACCGGTACGGTCACCAGAGAACTGAGTTTCTGCTTCTTGGAACAATGCTTCACGTGAAGAAGTTGAACCAGCACCATAACGTGCCTTCATCGCGAAGATGAGACCAGTTGGGCCAGACATTGGTTGAACGCCACATACGTCATATGCCATCAAGTTAGGCATTGCACGGCGAACGAGAGAGATCAATACTGGATCCCAGTTACCCGCAGAAGTGGTGTTGTTGCCCGGCGCAGCTTCGTTTAAAGAACCGAAACCTGCGTGTTGAGCGCGTTCTTCCATCATTGCTTTCTCTTGGTTTTCCAAGATTGCAGCAGTAACAGCTCTACGTTGATGATCTTTAATCTCGCCAGCAGAACTTTCGTTCAGGACGGGAGCCCATTTTTCGATAAGAGTATCGTAAGAATTCATATTGGTTATTCCTTATTGAGTTCTAGAAGTTTTTCTAATTGCAGTGAGGTAAGAGTCCATGCTTGAAGACACTTCAACTGTTGTTTCAGGTTCCTCATCTACGGCAGCAACTTCTTCACTAATTTTTTGAGAAAAGTAAGATTCGCGGATAGTAGCAACTTTAGATGCGAATACTTCCGCACTTTCGAAATCGATACTTTCAACGAGACCTTTCAGTTTCTCGACTTGGGTGTCTGCCAAACCACGAGCGGCTTCAGCAATGATAGAATCACGCTTCAACACTTCGAGTTCTTCTGACAGTTTAATGGACTCACCAGTTTGAGAATTTAACTTCTCTTCAAGTTCTTCAACTTGACCTGCGAGTTCATCAACTAGGTCTACCTTGGACTCAGGTACTTCGATGTGAGATTCTACGAATAGATCCTTCATCTTGTCCATAAAGTTCTCTGCGATTTCAGTACGGAGACCGTTCTGAACAGCAACTTTATTATCTTCCATCCAAGTTTCAACTACGTAGTTTAAGTAAGAATCAACTTTCTCAACAAGATCACTCTTAATAGACGCGACTTCTTCAGATAGTTCTTCTTGGTATTGTTCCTCTAAACGAGAAACTTCTTCGGACAGTTTAGATTTAACAGCAGCTTCAAAGATAACTGAAGTTTTCTCTTTGAACTCATCAGACAAAGTTGCCTCTGACTCTACGAGTGCATCAAGTTCACTTACTGTATCAATTTTTTCTGCAACTACTTCAACATCAAACTCGACATCTTCGCCCATCATTTTACCGTATGCAGCCTGAAGATCCATTTTTTTCATGGAGTTCATCTTCTGGTACATAGAGTTAATCATGCCCGCTTTTGTCTTGGGTAATGTTGCTTTCTTAGTTGCATCGGCCGCCTTATCTACTGACGCTACAGACTCAGGTTCAGTTACACCATCAGTTGATGTTGCGCCTGCGCCTTTAGGTTCTGCTTTTTCTTCGAGAGTTTCCTCCACGATTTCGTTAATATCATCGTGAAGTTCTACTTCGACATTAGTTTCATCAGTCATTATAGACTCCTTACATATTAGATTTGATTAACGAGAGGAAATTTTTAAACTCACGAATTTGAACAGCAGAACTGTACGCCTTCGGTGCATTTTTGATTTCTGTCTCCATATCTTCAATTATCTGTTGTTCCAAAATACCGTTATTCCAGATCCAATCCACACCTTCCATAATACCATTAACAAAAGCATCAGGTGCGGAGGGGTCTTGTACTATGTCGATAGTTGCAAGGTGAAAATCTTCACCAACATATGCGACACCATTTCGGTTCACTAGACTTCCCATACCACGAGTTGACACACCTAGTTGAACACCACCTTCTAGAAGACCTTGAACGATCTTACCCATCGGAGTATCCAATATTTGTGCCTTTCCGACCACATCATTTCCCTCAAATCTGAGGTCAGTGATGAGATGCGAAACTTTATCCAAGTTAACAGTTGGGCCTTCGGGGTGATTCAATTCACCGACCGCACGTTTCTTGCTAACTTGTTCGGTAACGTACTTATTTACAGCACGTTCCATAATTGCTTTGGGGTAAATTCGCCCATTGCGATTCTTTTGATCTGCTTGAGCGAATACGCCCTCGATGACATATTTCTTGGCACCGTCTTCTTTCTTTTCTACGATACACTGAATGTCGTTTTCGTAGTATTCGCTAATCAGTTTCATTTTAATTCCTTTACGACTGTCTTTGCAGTCTTCTCAGCTTCTTTTTGATCCTTGAAGGTGTCTAACATATCACCGTCAATATACAAAACGAAACCCTTCGAGTCTTTCACGATCTTAACAGGTACTTTATCGATCTTCTTATTGAAGACGACTTTACCTTTGGAAGCGACAGCTTCTCTTAATTGACCGAATGTTTTCATTTTAAGTTTTTCCGTTTATGGTATTATTTATACAAATTCCATCTTTAACAATAAACTTTTATTCGATATCGTCAGACTCGTATTCTGTTTCATCTTCTATTTCATCTTCGATGAGATCGTCATCTTCGAAGTCTATCTCCAGTTGATCTTCTTCTGCACCGTTAAAGATAGTGTCTGCAACAGAAATCTTTTCAACTTCCAATGCGTCATGCATCTTATCAGCCAACACGGCATCTAAAGAACCCTGTGCTGAGTTAAAATCTTGTTGTTGGATCGCATCAATCAAATCATGGATGGGATTAGTTTCTACTTCTTCAGTCATAGTTATACTCCAAGGTCTTCTTCATTATCATCTCCGCCCTTTGCGTTCTCGGCTTCGACTTGGTTTTTCATTTCTTCAATATCATCATCAGACATCATCATGACATTCTTCATTACCCACTCACGTGAGAAGTATTCACCTACGTACTGTGATACTTGGTCAAGGGTACTTAGTCTTTCTCTAAGTATCTCAGAATCCTTCAACTCGGTGAAATGATTATCACGAACAAAGTCTATCTGGATATCATTCTTCCAAATATCCCAATCCTGTTCTGTACAGATACCTTTGAGGATTAATTGTTTCTTCAGGATACCAGTGAATAGGCCAGAAAAACGTTTACGTAATCTATCGATAAACTTCTGGAATTTAACTTCATCCCTAGAAATCTCGGTAGAACGACCCAGACTAAACTGTGACTCTTGTTCTAAACGGTTGATAGGTACATTCAAAGAACGATACAATCTCTTCTGGAAGTATACAATATCGTCAATCTGCCCAAGGTTCTCACCGCCAGGTAGTGTACTAATCTCGGTACCACGACCACCTTCTCTACGAGGTAACCAGAAGTCCTCCAACATAGACATATGTTTACGGTCATCTTTAAGGTTACCGGTACTCGCATCGTATACTAACTTATTACGATAACGACCCATGATATCCTTCATGTGTTGTTCTGCTTTGTTAGCAGGTAAGTTACCAACATCAATATAAAAGATTCTACGTTCTGGTGCACGTGCGAGACGATAAATTACCAGACTATCTTCCATCATACGTAACTGGTTGATGGGTTTAATTGCTTTCTGTAAGTAAGATAAAATACGTTTCTTACTAGGATCTGTAAGACCCGAAGTCACATATGATACTGCATCCGGAGAAATCTTTACCGCACTCTGCGTAGAACTCTTCTCTTGGAACACGTAGAACTCTTCGGTTTTATCTACGATCTTTGCACCAGTCAGTGTATCTTTTTTATACTTTACTTCTTTTACTTTACGAATCTTGGGGGTGTCTATAGGACGGATCTCTTGGATACCGGCCTTCGCATTAGATTCGTTTACTACTAAGTGATGGACAAGACGACCGTCAATATACCATGAACGGAATATGTCGTGTCCCATCTCGGAAAAGTTTAACATGGAACATATCCCATCAAACTCTTCTACCATTAATTTTTTAATTTTATCTGACGTTTCGATACCGTCTAGATTCAGTTCTACAGGAGAGGTTGTCTCCGAACCAGAAATACTTTCGTTTACAATATCTTCAATCGCTGCGTCAACTTCTGGATGGTTGGCCACACCGCGATACTTCATGATGAGTTCTGCATTGTCCTTTGCGTTATCACCATTAATGTCAATGTACTGACCATAGTGAGAACCAGACGCAGTTACATAACCCGCACCATCGTCATCCGCTTTCGGAACGATAGAAGGTAATTTATCATTTTCTTTACCGGTTTCTTTTTTCGATGCTCTTTTGAGTTCGAAACCGAATAATTTCATAATACTGTTATTGTCGTCTGCCATCTTTGCCTCAAAGTAAAAATAATACGCAGGGGGAAAATCCCCCTACGCATATATTTAGTCACAACTTAACTAGTTGTGCCTGACTCCCAATATTGTACTTGGAATGTTACGGTAAACTCTTCGATAGTGTCTACTGTATCATAGTTCAAGTCAATAGCAGAAATCACGGTTGGGAAACAAGAACGGAAGTTGTAAGTCTTAATTACAAGTCCATCTTTGTCCAACTGGTCTACTGACAGGTCAGTTTGGTAATCCGCAGGATCATTGAATCCGGTATTCGCATTGTGCGAATTGATACCGTTCATCCAACGTTCCATTGCATCACGTATTTCAAAACCTGTGTCGTTAATGACGGTTACTGTCCACTCTTCGAATGTACGGTCACCGGCAATCTTCAGTTGACGACCACGGAAAGGTACCGTGATCGGAGCAACGTTAGAAGAAGGTAACTGTGCACCCTTCACCATGAAAGAAGTCAGTTCTGCATCACCAAGGGCATATGCAGGAAAGTTCAACTTACAGTTGAAGAGGTTAGGACGAGCACCACCGCCTTTTAGTTTTGATTTAAAATCATCTACACCTAAAATAGCCATTGTATTATGCTCCTACCGTGCCGATAACTTCTTCAAAGTCCACACCACTTCTAACAGCAACAAAGTTCAATTGAACGAAGTTGATAGAACGTGCGGGTTTAACGAAGATACTTGCAACAAATTGGTTATTGTCCACAACTTCTTGATTGTTGTTTGTTTCATCACATACAACACGGAAGTCAGTTATACCTCTACGACCCTTAACTCTACGGAGGAAAGGTTCAACGATATTTACGAACTCTGCACGAGTAAACTCGTCATTGAATTCGAACATCACGTTTTTCGCAGCTTCACCAATAGACTTCTCAATCGCAATAAACAAACGTCTTACGTTGATACGGTCAAAGGCAGAAGGTCGGCTTTCCAACGTCTTATCACCAAACAAGATCAGACCAGTGCCTGGAATGTTTGCGATAGGGTTGACACCTGCTTTATACAGAGAATCACGTTGGGTTTGATTAGGGTTAGTTAAGATATCGGTAACACCACGATAATTACCACGTCTCTGTCCGGCAGGTGAGTACCAAGGATCTGCGATAATGTCAGTAGCAGCCATCAGACCCGCAGTGCTTGAAGCAGCAGGGATGTTGATGTACTTGTCGTTGTACTTATCAAAGATCTTGATGAAGTTGTTATCGACAATTAAGTAAGAGGATTTAGTTAATCCGCCAACGAAGGAAACCGCATTGGTTGTTGCTTGTGCATCGGTCTTACCCACAAGATTGTCTCTGTCTACAGAAGTTATTACAACACAATCTTTACGTGCAGTTGCAATTGACGTTAGGTCATTTGTAACAGTCGCGCCTTGTGCGGCAGTTGGGTGCATAGGAGCAATCAGGAAGTCAATCTCGGTAGTGAGTTTGTCTTCGAACAGATCGTAACCTTCTGAGATATCGCCAGTAGATAGAGTTGCAGACGCTTGTCCACCACCAAGATTTACTGTACGAACACCATCTACAAGAGCTGCACCGAGACCATAGTTGGTCGCAGTATCTACATCAGGAGTAGTTCCCCAGTTTCCGCCAAGATCTAAGAAGTCAGAACCGAAGGCAGAGTCATCACCGAAGTAACCATTCCAGATATACTGAGAGTTTGCATTCAGTACGTCAGAGATATAGTTAGGTGAATTGTCAGGAGTTACTGCGCCTTTAGCAACAGAGAGATATTCAAACTTTTCAAGAACTGCACCAACAGTACCAGAGATTAGACCGGTACGGTCAATAATAGCAACGTGAACTTCGTCATTAGATGCACCATTGCTGGTTGCATAAGTAGAAGATCCGGGCGCGCCATTGAACTGTGATGCGTATGACCAACCAGTAAAGTGATCAACACTTGCAGAGTCGCCAGCAGGACAGAAAGATACAGTCAAAGCGTTACCAATGTCGCCTGGATATTTTGCAATCCAAGTACCACTAGAAGTTTTTGAAACACCTTCACCTACTGCGTCTTTGACAGTATTTTCCCAGTGAGAGCCATTGTTGACAATCATAGAGTTAAGGTCAGAGTCACCTGCAAGTTTGGTCACTGCACCGTGTGCGTTTTGTCCACCATTGTTCTCGCGAACAACTTGAAGAGTTTGTGAGTATTTTAAGAAATACGCAGCGGAATGAAAATCCACTGAGTTCGTGTCGTTAGGTGCGGCAAATGCAGTAACTAAACCCGTCTCGTCAGAGATAAGAGTTCGTTCATGCACAGGGCCCCAACGGAAGTTTCCTACGAAACCAGCACCAGAAGCACCGACAGCAGGCACGATTGCCGTTTTGTCGATCTCACTGATATTGATCCGTGGAGATGCGGGTTTTACAGCCATAGCATTTTCCTTTAGTTTCGTTAACGAATGATAAGTAAATCATAATACGGTTATTTTCAATACTAGTATTTATAAGAATACTATTCTCTACCAGTCTCGATCACCTATCGTGTCTATAGAGTGCCATCCTTGGTATGTGTTATCTTGTTCTTCGATATAATCCGATCCATCATCAATGAAACCGAACGGTACTATATCATTTTCTATTGCGGACATCTTATCTCGGAACATCATGTCCTTTAGATTAATGTCTGTCATATCCGCAAAGAATTGGGTGGATACGAAATATCCAAACATCACTAGGTTCATCATAAGGTCATCGTGGTTACCACTAGAGGCTTCGTATGATTGTCCTTTACCTATGAATGTTGATATCTCTAGGATGGTGTTCTCATCCACTATGTTTATTTTGTTTGTTTCTATAATGTCTTTGATTGAGGAACACCCAAGTCTCTTGACTTTTCGGTTCATTTCTATACCGAGTGCGTCTGCCTTGGTTGCACTGGAGGTGTGGAGGTTCTCATATTCTAAGTCATAATATAGTCCATTACAAACTACTGTACCCTGATCATTTGATTCAACGACTACCCACGATTGATTGTAGAGATTCGCATACTTATATATAATGTTAGGAAAGAGTAGTGGAGAAATAGTATTGCACCGATACACCGCGACTTGTTTGAAAGGTCGTGAGGTAATATCGATTACGTTAAACGTAGAATAATCCTGTCCTCTTCCCTTCGATACATCAACTGCCATGATGTATTCGTAATCCTTAATTGGTTCGTCATATATAAGGCAGTCACCCCCTTCAAGAACACTTGAAGGATTTTGTGCTCTGAGACCCATCAGGGTTTCTGCACCTATGAGTGTATCACCCGTACCAAAGAAAGTATTACCAAATTCTTGGTCGAACTGTAATTGAGAAGTGTTCGCAATTGTTTGCAACTTCCATTTCTCATCCCTGCCCGGCACATCCCACCAATCCACACGGAATGGTTGGTATGCATTCGTTCCTTGAACGGCACCAGTCCAAATCTTTTCGTACTGATTACCAATACCATTTGCGGTAGAGGTGATGATTACTTTGGTGTCTTTACCCGAAGATACAACAGGATACGTTGACGTATAGAACTCAGCCGCATTCTCAACGAAAGCAAACTCATCGAGAAAAAGAAGATTAACAGACATACCACGAATAGAAGACCCACTAGTAGCAGCGGCAATGATTCTAGAATTATTACTAAACTCAATAGAACCTTTGTTGAGTGCCTTACAACCCGGCTGCAAAAAGAAAGGAAGGTTTTCCAACATGAGTGTAACACGTGCGAGCATCTCTCGTGCGGTTGCACCTTTGTTTGCAAGTACTGCGATAGTTTTCTCGGAATGGAAACAAGCATACCATAGAAGGTACCCAACCGAACTGATTGACTTACCGGATTGACGACATGCAAGTACGATAGAGAAACGATTCTTTTCGAAATGGTCAAACATCTTTTCTTGATATTCGTATAAATCAAAATTAACCAGACCACGGTCAAGATGCACCACCTTTACGTATGTACGACAGAAGTGTACGGGGTCTCCCATACACTTTTGGTATTCTTTTATCTTCTCTTCTGTCCAATTCTCGGCAACCCCATCCCGCTTCACCATTGGGTTTCCGAGGTAGCTCTCTTTAGTCTGAGTCGTCATGCGGGATCACTTGTTTCTCATTCTGTAAAAATCGTTGGAGTTCGGTTGTTGAACCCAGAAAAACATTGTTGGTGGTATTACCTCTATTCTCCAGAGCTGGAACATCAGACTTCTCGACATCCTTTTTCTTTTTCTGGAGATCCATTAACTTATCGTTAACATCAGCAATACCTTTTATCATACCAGACAATACTTCGAATGCGCGAGGGTGTTCACTCTCACGTGCAACTTCAATCATGAGTTCCAGAGATTCACGTCCCTTTTCAATTAGGTCGTAGTAGGTCTCTCTAGAATAGTCATAATCACTTTTGATGTTATCATTACTATCATCTGACATTAAAATGCACTATCCAAATATAATTCTAAAAATCCATAGTCGCTATCTGCACTAATTCCAACCGGAGTTGGTGTAGTTTGGATGCGTGTGTGAAACAGATCTCCGTCTGCTCCTATAGTATATAGATTATTATTAACTTCGCGTATGACCGGTGATTGTGAGGTTGGGCCGTAGAAGTTTATTTTCATACCGAATGATAGTGTGTATATGATGGTTCTTCGATCACCAACAGAACCTTCAAAGTCGTCCGAGAAAGATATTGCCTGTAATGTAATAGGTACGTCTTCTTTTATCTCGGGGAACTCTGAACTGAAAGGTTTTACACCAACCGTATATGATGGGTTGAAATATGGTATAATCTGTTCGACCATTTGCAATGCGTCATCTTGACTCTTTGCATATACGTTGACATCAAATGTCATATCATATGGTACGGACACATAGAAGTTATTACGTTTAGTCTCACTACCTTGCAGTGTTGTCGAGAACGTATTTGTCTTGGGTAGTTGTCTCTGAGGGTCATACGCCATAGAAGTAATCTCGAAAGACATCCGAGGCAACTTAATTGCAACTCTACGTTCCTGTTCTTCACCTTCTCTCATTTCCTGAAGACGTTGAATGAAACTTCTCTTGGGGGCATATGATAACGGAACTTTGACTTGAGAGATAGTCTCTCCTGCCGAGTTAGTTCTCAACACATATATGTTATTAAATAAAGAACCGAATACGGATACCGCAGTTCTTACTCTCTTGTGATAAAAATGTGTTCCGAACATTATGACATATCTCCAAACGGATTTCCTTCAGAAAAATCTAAAAAATCACTTTCGAAATCATCAAAGTAATCTCCCTGAGAAAGACCTGCGGCCACCTCTTCTATTTGTTGTAACTCTTCTACCAGATTCGGTGCATAGGTTGCACTAGGAGAAACTACCGCTCTTGTTGTATTGAATGTATGATACTTACCGTCTGTCGCACCCACATGAGCCAGATACAAAGTATTGTCCGAGTCAGACCATTTTGCAACCTCGCCGGTCATGGAGTATCCACTACCAGACTGTGTTACTATCTCACCACGTTTGTAATCATTAACACTGTATGGAGCAGAAATCGTTACGGTCGGTGGTTCGTTGTAATATATACCCGAGTTTGTCAAGATAAATGAATCTATCACACCATCCGAATCGATTGTAGATGTAGCGGTTGCACTGATTGCATCGAAATGTAACAGTACGGCATCTTTATCATCTGCACTATATGCGGCTTCAGTAGTTACTATTACGTTATCAACACCAACAACAGTATATCTTGGTTCTAGAAGTTCTGCCTTCGTGCCAACTTGAACACGGAATTCATCGATGAATCCATTCAATCCACTCCAGTCAACACCATCGACTGTACGTGCCGCAGTTCCGCCTACCGAGTAACCATTATCAGACACCCAGTCGAAAGTAACACCTGCAAGATTATCATCAAACTTTTTCTCGAAATCAAAGTATATAACTAGATTATTTGTATCAAATGCACCGATAAGTATGTGATGCCAAGTATCTTCTTGGAATAAAACGTTATTACCAGTAAGTACTGTGACACCACCGCCAGAATTATCACCACGACTATATGTTAACTGACCACTACTATTGACACCCCAGAAATATCGGGCAGGAAGATCGTCATCACTTCCACCTGTTTCGAAAAAGATTGACTGACCAGTAGAAGGTAAATCATCAATATATATCCAAGCTTCAATTACACCATGCAATCCGGTTTGTGTGTAATTAGATTCTGAACCACGACCACGACCTACATCCAGAGACGCATTACCGAACTGCGAATTACTACCCAAGGCAGATTCTAGAGTTATTGTGGGTGCAGAAGTATATCCCTTACCTGCGAAACCAGTTTGAAACTGTGTCACTTGTCCATCGAGATTGATCAGTGTAGTTGCAGTTGCTCTCGCAACCTCCGGAGACTCCATGACCAGTTTATATTGGTATGCACTCTCAACCTCCACGTCATCAATACCTTCGATATCAGTATCAAAGTCTTCGTCATTATATTCGAATAACTCACACTGAAGTCTGAACGTTGGTAATTGACTTAGTTGATAGAAAGGTGTTTCGGTTTCTACTTTGAAGATCTCAAACATAGACTGAGAGAATGGGATGTATATGATATCACCTTCTCTTGGACGGAAGTTATACGCATCTAGTTTATCACCGATGAGTCCTTTCCATCTTCTTCGTGCACAAACAAATGTTGCTTGATCACGTAACTCTACTCCGAACTTGGAGAATAAGTCAGCCTCTCCTCCAAACCCATCTACATTCTCTACATACATTTCTATTTTGTATGCGTCACTGAAATGCGAAGGAACGTCATCAAGGAACACTTTATCTACATTGACAAGTTCACGGGGTAAATAATATACATCTTGACCATAGAACTTCAAGGACTCGATTACCAAGTCCTCGTATAAGTTCTGTTCGCCACGTACTGCTTGGGAAACCCACGGATTCGTTGCCATTTTTTATCCTACAAAGAACATTGGGCCAATGTCTTCTTCTTCTCTGAATTTAATCATGATTTGTTCTATCTCTGCAACAGCATCATCATAGATCTGTCGTCCCGAAATAGTAACACCGCCAGGTAATTGCATACCTTCGAACTTAGACATATTCTGTCCCCACTGTTTCTTGAGTAGTGCGATAGAATATTGTTTTAAAAACTTATGGTTCCATAGTGAATTCAAATCCGAGTTTGTTCCCGCATTAGGATCAATATCACCATATACCTCAAAGACCACATAGTTACCTACTGTGAAATCTGCCTTATCATGATAGAAATATACTCTGTCATTCTGTCGGTCAAATGTAATCTGTGGTTCCCCACTTAGTTTCATATCAAGTAATGATAGGTGTTGTTGCATTTGTTCATAGTATGCCATGTCACCACTATGTCTATTTAGATCACTAATATCATTCAATCTCATCTGATACTTAATATCAAAGAAGTTGGTTGATGCAGTCACACTATCCACACGGAACATGCGTACAACAGTTAATAGATCTTCTTGTAGTTCGAAAAACCCTGCGTCAATTTCTGCCTGAACAAGTTGATGTGTAATGTAAAATCGTCTTTTACCATCAGGGTGATATTCACGAAACCATTGTAAAGCTTCGTCAATACGATCTTCGATCTGTTCGTCCGCCACATTAATTTCGAGTACAGGAGATCCTAATGCCCGTAGACAGTAGTCAATATGTTCGTCTCTTGTATTTGGATTGGCCATGTTATTACCTATTAGTTAAGTAGCGTTCCCGCAGAGTTATATACGTTGATTCGATAATGCGAACCTTGTTGACCATCAAGAACATCAGCATCCAGACCTGAACCCGATCCATCTACAGTCTTGACCGCAGTCAACAGTTCATTTGCAGTAGAGTATGTTTCATCTACCGAGAACTGACCAGTCGCAGAGTCATATGCGATATCACCAGTAACACTGAATTGATCACGAATGTTTTGTGTCGTGACCTTGTTATAGGTAATTGTACCAGTTCCAGAGTTATAACTTAAAGAACCGAATCCAGTACCATTATTATTGATACCGATTGCACCACGTGCAAGAGTATCAGTATACTGTGTAATGGTAGTTGAAATCGCCCCATCGGTGATTGAGATACCAGTACTTGCGGATATTGCAGAACGGATGTTTGCATCTGTTACCTTCGCAAAACTAAACTCTCCATTTGAATATGAGAGTGTACCATATCCGGTACCACTATTTGCAGCAGAGAACAATGCAAGAGTTGACGCAGAGTCTACGCCAGGATTTGCTAAACTAAACTGTCCGGTCGCACTATCATATCCAAGACCCGAATTATCTACACTGAATAAGTTACGGATAGTAGACGTATGGTTGGATAGACTCGATACAGTACCAGTTACGTCACCTGTTAGGTTTGCGGTGATTGCAGTTGCAGTAAAGTTACCCGAACCATCACGTTCAACAATTGTACTTGCGGTATTCGCAGAAGTCGCAGTAGTTGCAGAATTCTGTACCTTACCCGCAGTTGAGATTGTTCCGAGTTTAGTATCTGCAATCGCAGCATTTGTATTGATGTCAGCATTGACAATAGTATTCGCAGTAATCCCAGTCGTAATAGTAATGTTACTAGTACCATCAAACGAAGTTGCGGTACCAGTCACATCACCAGAAATACCAATAGTTCTTGAAGTGAGAAGACTATTTGCGGTAGACGCATTACCCGTTACTGCACCAGTAACATTACCATATAATCTGTTGACTTGCAAGTCTGCGAGTTCAAAAGATGGGTCTGAAGTATTGATGTTTCCACCAACTTCTGGATCGTATTTGTTGAAGAACTTCCAACGACTATCTGTGGTATCACGGAAGACACCCGCATGGGTATATGGCGCATCAATCGTATTGTAGTTACCGACAATACCAAAATCTTGATTGATTGGTTGTGCGTCACCTTTCCAGTAGTTGTTTAAAGTGTGACCAGTAGGAGACGAGAAAGTTACCTTGACATTATATCTTAATGGTACAAGAGTATTATCTACACCCAAGTTCCAAGAGGTAGGGCCTGTACCACCGTCCGAATCAAACGATAACGGAGTAAACTCGCCAATACCTTCCGCAGAGTCGAAACCCCATTGGATAGTATCACCTGCACTATCGGTTCCGGTTATCTTGACAAAATACGTTCTGTCAGAATCACCTTCATAATATTCTTTGAAAGTCGCATCATTAAGTCCAGATATACCCGCACCGAATACTGTTTCGATGGTATCACCTGCACCAACATAGATGAACTGATCACCAACGTTTAGAGACTGTACAGTAGTTGTTGTTTCAGAACCAAGGATGTTCAGATTACCTGCGATAGTGACATCACCATCTACACGTTGGTTACCTTGAACACGAATGTTCTCTGCAATCTCTGGAGCAAGACGGATCTGAATACAACCACCGACATTACCACCAGTTGCGGAATCCGAAACAAGTACCGTACCAACTTGATATGGCCAGTTAGGATAATCAGGAGAAAATGCTACCATTTCACCCGCACTATCAGGAGAAACGTGAAGGGTATCACCCACATTAAAGGATGCAGTATTCAACCCACCGTATAGACCACGTACTGTTACATAACCATATGCACCATTAGCGATAGTACTTGATGCAAGTCCAGATGTTGTGTATGTTGTACTGAAGTTATCTGCCTTTGCAAGTGAGATTGTCGGGAAGTCATTTGCAGCACCAGTTACATATACAACTTTACCCTTGGGAATAGATGATCCCGAGTTGTTGAAAACTCGCATGATTTCATCTTGACCAACTTTGACATTGATTGATGAGTTCGAGTATACAAGTGCATCAGGGCCTTGCATATAAAACAAGTTACCTTCACGGAAAGCAGGAAGGTTATTGGGAACATCGATATCCGAGTAGGATGATATGTCTACGTTAAGTAGTTTGAAGTCACCAGAATCCGCAGTGATTTTACCATCAACAATCATACGGTCTTCAACACGGATATATTCTGCGTGTTCTTTCTCAACGTTTACAAGTAGTGAACCCGAAGTAGAATCTACTGAGATTACACGACCTACGTGTGTAGGATAACCTTGGTCGATTGATACTTCAGTTGTAGACCACTTACCCGCACTATCAGCAGAAAGGTATGCAAATGCACCTTCGATCATATTCGAAGTGTTCAAACCATTTACTAAACCGAACTGAGTCACATAACCGTGGTTCCCGTTCGGGATATCCATAGTTGCAATACCAGTAACATTTGCTGTAGAAGAAGCATCTGCCTTTGCAAGAGATATTTGGGGGTGGATACCGTGTGCAGTACCGGATACGTATACTGCATCACCATTGTTAATCTGTCCACCGGTCAAGTTATGAACATATATTAAATGTTCTTGACCGAGGTTGATTGTTACATCTTGAACCAATTCATTGGTTGTTGGTATAAACGATATACCTTTCTGTGGGTTTGAATCATAGTAGAGTAAACCCGCAAGACTATTAGGTGCAGTTTCTTGTTTAGTTAAGTGTAGACATCCAATCTCTGCGGAGTCAACAGTTACCTTACCGAATACAATATCATCGGTAGTTCCGACAGACTGTGCAATCGCAATAGACCCGTCAGTGATTGTGACACCAGTTCCACCAGAGAAATGTGCACGAGTCTCGGATGCACTAGGGCCTGTGTATGTAATTACACCAGTACCGTTATTATAAGATAGAGAACCATCTCCACCTGCATCTGTTACTGAGACCAGACCACGTACTTCTGAGTCTGTTCTTTGTGTGAAAGAGTATCTACCAGTCGCAGAGTCATATGATAAATCACCACCGGCAGATAAATGCGCACGGACTTCACTCGCATTTGGGCCAGTGTATGTAAAGATACCTGTGGATGAATCATATGAAAGAGACCCATCACCCCCAGCATCGTTTACTGATACTGTGCCACGTGCGTCTGCATCTGTATATTGTGTAATACTTGTCGAGATTTGACCATTGGTGATACCAATACCTGTACCTGCACTAAAATGTGCACGGACTTCGGCCGCAGAAGGGCCGGTAAAGGAGAACGTACCTGTAGAACTATCATACGAGAATGAACCATCTCCGCCATTGTCAGTCGCAGATACCGCAGCACGTGCTCTGGCATTGTTGAAATAGAGATTGGTAGAACCACCTTCACTTAAATCATTGGTAGTTTTTAACGCAAAGTCAGAATCAAATCCTGCATATGATACTTCGGTATAACCTAGTGTACCAGTTGCAGCGTTATATGTCAACGGTAAACCACTTACACCAATCGCATTTCGTGCGGTAGTTGTGGTGGTTGCGGAATCGTAATAGAGGTTAGTCGAGCCTTGTGTTAGGTCGTCTGTTGTTTTGGTTGCAAGATCTGTATTGAATAGAGATGTTGCATAATATTTGTTTGTGCTACCTTGGGTAAGATCGTCTGTTGTTTTAAGAGCAAGACGATCATCGAATGCGGAGTCTGCACGTGCAGTTGTGTAGTAAAGGTTAGTCCCTTCACTTAAATCCGAAGTCGAGAAATGTTGCAGACCAATTCGTGCATTGAATGAACCACCATCTGCGGTGGCCAGTGTAAGAGTTGCATTAGAGGAATCGAAGGATAACCCCGAAACACCTGCAACAGTAACAGTTCCCGCACTATCAATTTGACCTTGCGCATTGATAGTCAATACTGGAATGGTTGTGGTAGAACCATAGGTACCTGCACCGACACCAGTGTTGGTGATACTTAACTCACCGTTGGTCTCGGTAATGCCGGTTCCACCAGATACTTGTCTGAGTGTTACGATAGAACTAGAGGATGCAGAATCCGTTGTCTTGAAGAAAAGACGACCATCATTTGTGTTGATCGCTAATTCGCCAAGTTCTATATTTGATGTAGTCGGGCTCTTGCCCTTAACTGCACTTCTCTTTAATCTAAAAAGTGTATTCGACATTTGTCAACCTTTTCCAATATTGGATAAACCCCCTTATAGAAGGGGGTGATATTCTATTATTTAGTATGTTCCACCATCGAGTGTTGCGATAGTCACAAAACCAGATGTAATGGTGAATTGGTCTGAGTCAAAAGACGCAACACCTTTGTTAGTATAACTTGCAATCTCTGCCGCGAATGTGATAGTATTATCACTGTCTTGTGCAGCACCATAGGTAATGTCCATACCTTCACCGGCAGCGAAGAATGTGTTACCTAGATGGTCTTCGATATATTCACGAAGAACCGTACCATTGCGATAGATCTCACCACCAACATCTAGATCTTTGTTGGTGTTCCACTTGTCTCCTGCAACAGAGTAAGTGATTGTTGCATTTGCACCATTGACCGTAATACCTGCACCATTTGCAGCGGTCGCATCTGCGGCACTATCTGCAAGAACAAGGTTAAGGTCATTGATCGACATAGTAGTCGAGTTAATGATTGTCTGCGTACCCTGTACAACAAGGTCACCCAGTACAAGAACTTGACCACCGTTAGAGTCTCCACCTTTAGGGTCAAGTACAAGAACCTCGGTAGAACTGTTAGTAGAGATCTTGTTACCATCGATACGAATTGTATCGGTAGTAATACCGGTTAGACCGGTGAGATCTGTAATAGTCGCACCAAGTGCAACCGTAGTATCACCTATTGTGATGTCATCATTTACTAAATCTGCATTTGCAATAGACGCAGCCTTCAGACTTACGTGACCATTCGATATATCAAAGTCAGTATCTTCGAAAGATGCAATACCTTTGTTGGCACCATTCGCATCTTCACCTTCGATAGAGATGTTAGTACCTGCATGACCTACATTGATACCTTCTCCACCAAGGATAGATACCATGTGACCAGTAATAGGAACAATACCATCATCAGTTGTGATTTGTTTCACTACCGAAGAATCGAGACTTACGTCACCAGAGTTGAGTGTGAAGTCACTCGAATTAAATTTAGCGGTACCCAGTTGTGAATACGATGCGGTTCTTGGTGTAATAGTTACTGTTGCACCTGCACCAGTTACATCCAGACCCTGTACGCCATTACCGAGGATATTGAAATCATGTCCGATAGGAGTTACAGATCCAGAGTCTGTAGTGATGAGTTTTACTACATCATCCACCAAAGATACTGAACCGGAAGTTACATCAAAGTCATCAGAGAGGAACTGAGCAACACCCTTCGAAGAAGTAGTCGCATCATCAATTGCATAGTCTACAGTATTTGTAGTTGCGGTATATGTAAGAGTGAGACCATTACCGGTTGCGGTAAATGTCAAGTCCGAGTCAAGTAGACTGATAGGATCTGAGTTGACAGTCAAGTTTGTTGCAACGTTCGCAACAGAAGCCGCAGTCAAACGACCTTGTGCATCAACTGTGAAAGTTGGAATCTGTGTGGTAGAACCATATGACCCAGGCGTTACCGCAGTACTGTCTAAGTCAAAAGTAATTGCATCATCAGTAACAGTAGATGTCAGACCTGTACCACCACCGAATGTCAATATACCGGTAGAAGTATTGAACGTGTCATTAGTACCGTTATCTGCACCGATAGTAAAAGTGTTGGTAGCAATTTGATCATCTACATATCCTTTGTTCGCAGCATCCGAGTCATGGGTAGGAGTCGCAACACCGTGAAGTTGTACGTTTAGAAAATCGACTTCATTACCTTGAGTGTCAATTGTAAGTCCACCAGTTACACTGATAGAACTCCCATCAATAATAATGTCATCGACTTTTAAAATATCAAGTTTGCTATCCGCATCAACAATGAGTGCACTATTCGGGGTAACTGTGCCTTTGTCATGGTCGAGCATTTGAGTGAAGAATTTACCACCAATAACTTCGTGGTTGACTGCATTACCTGCGATTTCAGTACCAGTACCGATATATAAACGGTCACCACCATTGGAACCATTATCGGGCAAGTATGAATATGCTAATTCACCTTGGCCAAGTGTGGACGGATCTCCCGAAGTCCCCGACCGTTTTATTCTTAATAATGATGCCATTAGTATTGGCCTCCGTTAACTTCTTGATTGTTTAATTCAGTTTTTGCCTCAAAATTGCCTGTGGATTCACTGAATACTAGAACTGCACCATCCGTAACATTACTGGTATCTACACCACCGATATTATTGATATTGCCTGTAGTTGATGTGATACGTCTGATTGGTTTCCCAACAACGACCCTTTTAACTTTAGTTTTTCCTCTAAGGGATACCGTGACAGCCATATATTTACCTTGTTACCGAAGGTGAGACTTTGATCTTACCCTCTAAAATTCGTTCAATGAGAATATTACCGTCACTATCATTGACCGCTAATTCAACGTCATAGACGTAACGTGTTCTGGTATTGAGGGTGTCAGTTTGAGTATTTGTGAGGGATAAAACTGCAATACCATCTGTTGCGGGTTCGCTAACGATAGTGGTGAAATCTAGGATCTCATCACTGTCAACAGAAGTGTAACTACGTTTCATTTTTGCGTTAACGGTATGTCCAGTCAAGTTTTTCTTGGAACCGTCAGTTTCCTGAAGGTGCAACTCGATTGCAACGTCTGCGCCTTGATCAATTGTAAAGTCTTCGTAATCTGCCATTCCAGTTCCCATCAAACCAAAGTTGTGTCTATGGTTTTATTTATATGTTTTGGAAACTGGAAAACGAGATATTTATTCGTCTGAACTAATTTCTTCGAGTAAATCTTCGCGAAGTTCAGCGGATAGTTGGGAAGTATCGAAAGTGAAAGATACTGTACATCTCCAACAGTCAGTCTTCGCGGCATGATAGAACAATCTTTCGGGTTCACCGTAATGACCAAAGTATGCTGCCTTGCACTGCCACCCTGGCTTATCTTCCATCACCACAACTTCTTTTGATATAGGATCTACATATTCGAATTGACCTTCTCCAGTTTCCGACCACGTGAAGATCAAATTATACGCTGCTGCATTTGCATTATTGTGCCAAGAGATAAAACCACCGGGCGGATACCATGCGGTTAGTGCATTATTTTTCACACCCAACCAATTCATAAGTCCTTGATTCATGTGCGCGAGTTCTGCGGTTCTATCTTTTCTTACCGAGGGATGAACCCCGTTATTGAAAAATTCATGTCCCTTGCGACCAACACTCATTTCATAACCATACATCTGATCGGGAAATCCTTCGTGTCGGGTTCCTTGATCTAATATTTCTTCCAGATGACCTTTACCCGCCCAGAAATGTCTATTCCGTGATTCGTGAGAACAACTCTTATGAAATGTTTCCTCGAAGTCAGGGATATCTCTGGTCAAGAAATCTCGATAGGCATTTAATTTCACCAATAAGTCTTGGTTCATCACCGGAATGTCTTGCATATAACTCATATAATATATCCGTCCTTATCTAATCCACAGGAATAATGTCTGACAATAACTTCACCTTCTGGTCTAGTCCTTGCCCAGTTGAATGCGTTATAATAGTTCCAACGCAAATCATCTTCCAAGATACCATACTTCAGGTCTTTGTATTTAGGTTCTTTCTCGGTCAACCACCAAAGACTGAACTGATCCCATGACCGAAGACTTTCTATATATCCTTCAGGCCACCAGTCACGATCCATTTGTCTGCGTGTGAGATCCCACCAATCATCCATGAACTCACGTACAATAGGTTTGGTCATATCGTAAAGTGCAACACCACCACATAGAGTGAACTTGGATGGGCCATCGGGAGTATCAAAACTTCTTTCGGCATAGACATATTCACGATCATCGGTCAATTCAGAGAATAAGATGTCTTCGTCACGTCTTTCCAATTCATCAAAACAAATGCGGATATCTTCGTGTTCCACTTCCATATCAACATCGAGGTACATGGTTAGGTCATATGGAGAACGAGCCATACCATCTAGTTTTGCACGGTAGTGGGATGAACACCATTCAACATTATCAAATAAATCTCGGTGTATTTCTTCGAACATCCACTCTTCGCAGAATAGTGTAATCTTCGCATCTTCGTAATAATCCAGAATAGATTCTGCTAGATTGATCGCATACCGATAGAAGTTAATCTTATTCGATGCAACCAACACATAACCTTTAGACTTCTCAGACATCTTCCTCAACTCCAAGTTCTTCTTTTAAAAGCAACATAGCAAAAAGATTCGCTTCTACCTTGGACTTTGCTCGTCTAAGTTTAGACTTGAGTTTTCTGTTCTTAGAGTTTTTAATTTCTTCGGTTTCGAAGATTTCTAATTTATAGTTAAAGAGTTCTTCTAACTTACGTGCACGTGCGTGTTCCACATCACGTTGTTTATCTTCTTCTTTTTCGGCAGCTTTACGAATCTTACGGTCTTCGGTATTTCTATCTACAGACTCTTCACCTAAAGCATCAATGACTTCATTGAACAATTCATTTTCACTACCATCCTTATTCTTGCGACTCAACATCATTACTTGTCGGGTCTCGCGATCCAGATCATCTTTCATTTCTAGGATACAGTTGAGTTTTTCTTTCTCCTCTGTTTCCCAGAACGCATTATCCATCCATCTTTTATAACTCATTTCAGTTCTCCAATTGTATATTATTTACATTATACTATATATCAAAAGATTAAGCAACCCTTACGTACAAGGTATATGTCTCAATCACTCCTGTTCCGGAATCAACAGTTGTTCCGGTATAATTACCAGTAAAGTTTCTGGCATAATTTCCTGCGAATGTTCTACTATAGTTACCCGCAAAACCTCTACTATAATTACCAGTAAAGTCACCTAAGTATGACGAGGTTCTAGTTCTAGTAGAATCTATGGTATATGCTGAATTTCGACTTCTACTAAAAGTGGATACTCTAGTTCGTGCAGAGGTTCTGACCGAAGTTCTTGAGTAGTCCCCAACAAAAGTTCTACTATAGTTACCAGTAAAGTCTCCGACATAATTAGAAGATCGGGTTCTTGCATATTCACCAACAAAGGTTCTATTGTAGTTACCCACAAAGTTACCCGCAAAGTCTGAAGTAGAATCCCGAGTATATTCTCCTACAAAGTTTCTGTTGTAGTTACCAACAAAATCTCCTACGAAAGTCCGGCCATAATTACCACCAAATATTCTTGAGAAGTTACCAGTGTATTCTCCTACAAAATCAGTCGCACGAGTTCTTGCATATTCTCCCACAAAGTTTCTGTTGTAGTTGCCGACATAGTTACCCGCAAAACCTCTTGCATAGTTACCAACAAATCCTCTATTGTAGTTACCGACAAAATTACCCGCGAATGTACTGATACTATTTCTTGTGTATTCCCCAACAAAAGTTCTATTGAAATTGCCGGTATAATTACCCCCAAATCCACGATTGTAATTACCTGCGAATGCACGAGCATAGTCACCAATAAAGTTTCCAATAGAGTCGGTTACCCGAGTCCTAGAATAGTTACCTGCGAATGCACGAGCATAGTTACCTTCAAATGCACGAGTCGAAGTGCGGAGAGATATACGGGTATAGTTACCAACGAATCCTCTATTATAGTTACCGACAAAATTACCTGCGAATGTACTGATACTATTTCTGGTATAGTTTCCGGTAAAGGTTCTACCATAGTCACCAACAAAGTTTCCAATAGAGTCGGTTATACGAGTTCTTGCGTAGGCAGATACACGATTACGAATATAAGACGATGCACGAGTACGTATATATGTGGATATTCTACTACGGGTCGATATACGAGTATATTCACCAGTATAGTTGCCGGTGTAGTTGCCTGCAAATCCACGAGTATAATCACCAGTGAAATTACCTGCGAACGTGCGAGTATAGTTCGATGACAATGTGAGCATATCAGTGATACTAGGACTTGCTGCGTTTGTAGTATCATCTACACGAGGTTCCCAGAACTGTTGATTGGTCGCGGTATCTGTTGAGTAATACAAGTATGTTCTGTGGTATGCAGTAGTGTTACCACTCCAGACAAAATCATTCTGAGCGGATACAACTTTCTCACCCGCCATATTATAGATACCAGAGTCAGCATGAGCCGCACCGGTACCAGAACCTTCGGGGAAAACGTGACCGACTACCAAAAACCATTCGTTTTGAGATTCGGTACCATACCACCAACCTCTCGCTTGGAAGTACGGATTACTGTTAGATGCACCATTACTTCTGTTCAATACTGTTCCGCCAACACCAAGATAGAATGAACCATTACCAATAACTTTACGTCTTACCCATGTAGAGAATCTGTATAGTTTGGTTTTATCAACTGAGAAAGCTGAAGTATTCCAACCACCATCTGCATTAGATGTCGCATCTTGATTTGACACATCCCAAACGATATCAGTACCCTTCGGAGAAGTGTCGGAAATACGTGAGTTACCGTCCCCGTTCTGATTATAGTTAGTTGCAGAACCAGTACCAACTGTCCAAGCAGGAAAGTTCTGCCACAACAAGTTAGATTGATCTGAGTAACGTGTACCAGTTGTACCTACGAACTGAACGATACTATCACGAGTTGATGTACGAGTATACGTAGAACTTCTGTTTTGAATACGAGTTCTTGTGTAATTACTAGGTCTACTGCGTGTAGATATTCTAATGTATGCGGATGATCTACTACGTGCCGATATACGAGTATATGTGGAGAGACGGCCGCGGGTCGATGGGTTTATTGAAGTGCGAATATATGAAGAATTTCTACTACGGGTCGATATTCTAGTATACGCAGAGATGCGAGTTCGCGAATAGTCACCTATAAAGTTTCGCGAATAGTTTCCTATGTAGTCTCCGGTATAATATCCAATGCGAGTGTAGTCGCCTATGTAGTCACCTGCATAAGATCCAATGCGAGTATAGTCACCCGTAAAGTCACCTGCGTAATATCCAATGCGAGTAAAGTATAATGGAGTTATTCTATTACGAATAGATATGCGAGTATAGTCTCCGGTATAGTACAATGTGCGAGTATAGTTACCGATGTAATATAGAGTTCGAGTATAGTCGCCTGTATAATACAATGTACGAGTATAGTTACCGGTGTAATATAGAGTTCGAGTATAGTCGCCCGTAAAGTTACCTATATAATATCCGGTTCGGATATAGGTATCGATTCGATTCGAAGTACGGGTACTTGTTCTAATGTACGTACCGGTTCCAATTCTAGTACGTATAGATGTTCTGATATAATATCCGGTCGCAGTTCTGGTTCTCGAAGAATATCTCAGGTAATTCGCAACCCCCAAATAATCACCGGTATAATACACTGTCTGTTTAACTATTCGAGTATAGTCACCTACATAGTTAACTATTCTATTATAGTTACCTACAAAATTACCAACATAATACAATGTACGAGTGTAGTTACCTGTGAAATTACCAATGTAATACAATGTACGAGTGTAGTTACCTGTGAAATCACCTGCATAATATGATGTACGTTGGTAGTATAATGTAGCAATTCTGTCTCTTATTGATATACGTTGGTAGTTACCAGTCGCAATTCTGGTACGAATATATGTTCCGGTGGCAGTTCTGGTACGAATATATGTTCCGGTGGCAGTTCTGGTTCTGATATAGTCACCAGTTGCAATTCTTATACGAGTATAATTTCCGGTATAGTTACCAGTATAGGTCGAATCACGAGTATATGTTAAAATTCGACTACTAGTTCGAAGACTCGTTCGGATATAGTTGAGTGTGCGAACTGAAGTTCGAAGACTCGTTCGGATATAGTTGAGTGTGCGAACTGAAATACGTGTGCTGTTTCTGGTATATGCAGAAGGACGAGTACGGCCATATTCTCCTACGAACCCTCTATTATAATTGCCAGTATAATTGCCAGCAAACGCACGAGTATAATTTCCGGTATAGTTACCAATGTAGTTTCCGGCAAATGTTCTTTGGTAGTTACCAGTATAGTCGCCAGCAAACGCACGGTTATAATTTCCGGTATAGTTACCAGCAAATGATCTACCATAGTCGCCGACATAATTACCGACAAATGTTCTTGCGTAATTACCACCAAAGTTACCGACATATCCTTGGAATCTGTCGCGAGTATATGTTACCAATGAATTCCGTGAAGAAATACGAGTGTAGTTGGAACCTCTTGTTCTTGCACTAATACGTGTTGATATACGAGAATAGTTGCCGGTATAGTCACCCGCAAACCCACGTGAATAGTTACCTATAAATGTTCTATTATAATTACCAACAAATGTTCTATTATAGTTACCAACATAGTCACCGGTAAAAGTTACAAGTCTATCCCGAACATAATTGGAAACTCGGCCACGAGTGTAGTTACCAATAAAGTCACCGGTAAAGTCTGTTACTCGATCACGTGTATATGCGGATATTCTCGTGCGTGTATAATTGCCTGTATAATTACCTGCATAATTAGAAACACGAATTCTTGCGTATGCAGAGATACGAGTACGGCCGTAGTTACCAACATAGTTACCGGTAAAAGTCGTTAGTTGATCTCTGGTGTATGTGGAGCTTCTAGTTCGGGTATATGCGGAGATACGAGTACGGGTACTTATTCTAGAGTATGATGATACTCTGTTACGTGCATAGTTGCCAACAAAGTCGCCAATAAAGGATGTTACTCGATCACGAATATATGCACTGGTACGTGTTCGCGAATATGTTGATATGCGATTACGTGAGTATGTTCCTGCGTATGCGGATACTCTAGTACGGGAATAATCCCCAACAAAATTACCAATATAGTTTCCCGAAAACACGGTTGTGTATGTAGATGTTCTGTTACGAGTATATGTACTCAACCTGTTGCGAATACTATTTCTACTGTATGCAGATACTCTTGTTCTAGAATAATTGCCTACAAAGTTACCTGTGAAAGTATTGATACTATCTCTGGTATATGCAGAAGATCTATTGCGAACATACTCGCCCACAAAGATTCTAGAGAAAGTATCAGTACTGTTTCTAGTGAAAGTTGAAGCACGGTTTCTTGTGTACTCACCTACGTAATTACCGACATACTCACCCACATAATCTCTGATATATTGTCCCGAAAAGTTTCGAGTGTAGTTGCCAATATAATTTCCACCAAAATCTCGGGTGAACGTATTTGTGCTATTACGAGTGTATAGTGAAGTTCTTGTTCTTGCGTATGCGGATGAACGATCACGAGTATAAGAAGATGCACGAGTACGAACATATGCAAGTTCTGAAGTTGTTCTTTTAGTATTGGTCGCAGTACCTTTTGCGGCCCAAGTTCCTGCACTTACCGGAGTTCCCTGAGTCGCAGATCTTAATTGGTAAGAACCAATATTACCCACCTTTCCCCTAAGAGTTTTACAGTGTTGTCCATAAGTGTAAGTAATCTGGTTAACAGATTGTTCTTGTAATCCACCAAAACTGGCGGCAGAACCTGACCCAATCATACCAATCGGAGACGTGGCTGTCGGTGCAGTCATTGCATCACGTTGGTAGATATTGTATACTGTAGAAGTTCCGTTACCTAATGTATCTGTGTATACAGCGGGGATAAATGTACCATAGTCCGCACTAGGTGCAGAAGAACCGAGGTAAAAGGTGCCTGGATAATCAGATATTGCAATACGTGCATTCAGACGAGTACATAAGGTATCCATATCTACATCAGTAAATTCATGAATACCTACATCACCCGAAGTGTTCCAACCAACCGGTCTGTTATAAAAACTACCAGTATAGTTCGCATCATTAGATAGTTGTCTTAGATTAGTCGTAGTTGTGCCGGAAGTGATAGATGATGCGGGATGGGTACCATCAGGTTCATTGTAGAAAGTATCAACGAAAGAACCAATGATAGTACCACTAGAGAGATGCAAGTCTCCCGCAGAAGAACCCGAAGAATTCTTTAGTTGAATACCTGCAAGATAGGCGAGATAGTTCTCTTCCGTAGGAGTCATCTCCTTCAGATCACCATTCGTACCTTCTAACTTTAGTGGGATATCAGATGCGGCCACAAATTCACTTCTCTAATTTATTAAACTTATTTCTATTTATAAGTTTATTTATGCGGTTCTTACATACAGAGTATATGTTTCAACTGAGAATGTAGTATCCCTAATAGTCTGACCCACGTAGTCTCCTACAAAGTCTCTGGAATAATTACCGGCAAAGTTTCTACTATAATTACCGGTATAGTTGCCGCCAAAATCTCTAGTACTTGTTCGAGTAGACTCTCTAGTATATGAAGATCCTCTAGTTCTGGTGTATGTAGACCCACGATTTCTTATAAAGTTTGTATTACTTACACGGGTATAGTTGGAGTTTCTATTTCTGGTAAACTCACCAGTATAATCACCGACATAATCCGCAGCATAAACTCCAACGTATGTAGATGCTCTTAAAGTTATGTATGACGAAACCCGAGATCTACTGAAAGAATCGAACCTTGTTCTGGCTGATATTCGTGTGAAATCTCCGGTATAGTTGCCGCCAAAATCTCTTGTGTAATTACCTGCAAAGTTTCTTGAGTAAGACGATACCCGAGTTCTGATATATGTCGAATAACGATCATTTAAACTAACTCTGGTAAATAGACCTGCATAATTACCGGTATAGTTACCGGCAAAGTCTCTCGTATATTCACCGGTATAGTTACCAGTATAGAGTGAAACCCTAGTCCGTATATAATTACTGTTTCTTTCTCGGGTAAAGTCTCTTGCATACTGTCCCGAGAAAGTAGAAGACCTAGTCAGTATATAATTACTGTTTCTTTCTCGGGTAAAGTCTCTTGAATATTGTCCCGAGAAAGTAGAAGATCTAGATCTTATGTAACTAGAATCTCTATTTCTGGTAAAGTCCCTCGCATATTCTCCCGCAAAAGTAGAAGATCTAACTCTTATGTAATTCGAATTTCTAGTTCTTTCATAGTTTCTTGAGTATTCGCCAACAAACAATCTATTATAACTTGATACTCTGGCTCTTTCGAAGTTTCTTGAGTATTCCCCAGCAAACTCTCTAGAATAAGTAGATACCCGAGTCCTAGTAAATTCGCGAGTGAATCCCTGCAAATATGAACTGACTCTTGTGAAATCACCAATGTATGAAGGAACCGTCCTAGTAGCTATAAAGTCACCGGTATACGTAGCGGGGCCAGCAAAGTAAAGACCACCACCCGATTTGTCGTATCTGACAGAATTCACAAATCCCGCAAAAGTAGATGTACTGTTACGAGTATATTCTCCTCCCGGCAATCCCAAATAACCAGCACCCACAAAGTCTCTTGTGTAATCACCAGTATAGTATAAAGTACCTTTTAGGTATTCTGCACGAGCTCGTGTATAATTACTTACTCTAACACCACCATATGTGGATGTCGAAGTGCGTGTAAAGTTTAATGTTCGAGTGAAGTTGCCAATATATGTTGAGAAACGAGTTCTGCTGAAGTTTCTATTATATGTAGAAATTCTATCTCTTGTATAGTCACGTGCATATTCACCAACAAAGGCTCTATTATATGCTGAACTTCTATCTCTAGTGAAGTCACGTGCATAGTTACCAATATATGTGGCAGTATAATTGCCAGTGTAAGTTGATGACCTAATTCTAGTGAAGTCACGTGAATATTGTCCAGAGAAAAATCTGGAGTAATTGCCAGTGTAAGTTGATGACCTAATTCTAGTGAAGTTACGTGCATATTGTCCAGAGAAAAGTCTGGTATAATCGCCAGTGTAATTAGAATTTCTAATTCTAGTGTAGTCACGTGCATATTGTCCAGAGAAAAATCTGGTGTAATCGCCAGTGTAATTAGAATTTCTACTTACTATTCTTGTTCTGGTATAGGTAGATGTTCTAGCACGTGTCGAGATTCGTGTATATTCACCTACATAGTTACCAGCATAGTTGCCAAGAAACATTCTAGTATAGTTGCCGGTAAAGTCTCTGGAATAATTAGATGTACGAGTTCTACCATAAGCCGATTCCCGAGTCCGTGTGAAGTCTCTGGTATAATTGCCTGTAAATTCACCGGCATATGAACTGATACGTGTCGCTATGAAATCTCTAAAAAAGGTACGTGAAAAGTTGCGACTGAAGTTACCTGTGTAATTTCCAATATAGTTGCCTGTAAAGTCTCTAGAATAGTCTCCGACAAAAGTTCTACCATAGTCGCCAGTAAAATCACCGGTATAATTGCCCGTAAATTCTCTGGTATAGTTTCCTATAAATTCTCTGGTGTAATTGCCTGTGAATTCACCGGCATATGAAGTTGTCCCTGTGCGAGTGTAATCATCAGCGTAAGCCGAAGGTCTAGTTCTCGTGTATAAAGATGCTCGTGTGCGAGTATAGTTCTGTTCACTGACAACACGAATGGTGTTTGCAGCACTACCTACATTCTTCCAAGTACCACCGACAGGTATACCCTGCGAAGAAGTTCTAAGTTCATATGATCCGACCGCACCATCAATTGCACGTCTGGTTTTCGCACGTTGACCAATAGTCACTTGAACTTGACGATCTGTTAATGCTTGTAATCCTTCATAAGTACCAGAGGCGCCACTACTTCTCTTCAGTCCCGCGAGAGTGACCGAAGTTGGAGCAGTCATTGCAGTTCTACGCCATATACTATAGTCATTTACAGTATATGGGTTCCCCGAAGAGTCAGCACGTTGATCATGCAAAACACTAGGGACTAGAATGTCATAGTCTGCACTAGGTCTGGTCGAAGACAACTTGAGAGAGCCTGGATAGTCAGATAGTGCGATACGACCATTGATATCATCGATGAAAGTGTTCAGATCATTATCCGACATTTCATATACATTACTTTCATAATGTCCGACTGGTTTTCTCCAATCACTATCATTCTCTAGTGCGGTACCATTGATCTGATATAAATTTGTTGTGGTGGTAATAACCGATTGGGCATTATATGGATGAGTTCCAACGGGTTCTGGATAATAGGTATCCGTCAGAGATCCAAGAGACCTATTTCCACTTGCACTGAGCGTAAGAAGCCCTACATCGCTACTGTCCGCAATTGCGTTCTGTAGTCCTGCGAGGTAGGCAACATAATTTTTCTCGGTTGCATTTATCTGTTGGAGATTACCATTAATGTCTTTTAATTTTAACGGTAATGTCTTATTATCTGACATTCTCTTTCCTACTATTAGTTTAGAAGAGTACCGTTTTCGTCATAGATTAAGACAGTTCTAGATGCCAGTTCATTTAACGCTTTAACAATACTATCATTATTTATACCTTCAAAGAAGTTGCCTGGCGCAGAACTGTCAAGTGTATTCAACTGACCAACTCGATTACTCAAGTTTAGAATGTCTGTGTCATTACTTGTGACTCTACCCTTTACGACTTCAATTTCACCAACCGCACTATCCAGTTGGGTGTGGATCTCATTGATAGCCGGAACAATAAACTTACTTGTTGTATCCAGTGTGGAGATACCTGTTCCTGACATGTTCGCAGTTGTACCACCGGACTGTATAATGTCCAGATGCGCACGGGTTATAAGTTTCTCGGACTCTATCTCGGTAACTGCACTATCTAGTTGCAAATGAAGTTCATTGATACCACCCGCAACATCTTGTGCGGTAGTGTCTAGATCTTCGTCAGTGTGGAATGCACGACCATGTATCTCTACCTTAGTTGCATCCATTTCGATTGCAAGACCAGTACCAGAATAAATGTCCAGATGATTGCCAGAGTTTCGGAATTCACCAAACTGAACGGTTGCATCTTTAAGGAATACATTACCACCGTCTGCATCAAGTGTAATATCACCGGAGACATCATACGTCAGATTTCCTACAACATCAACTTCTTGGTTTGTACCAAGGTTATAGGTGAACTTAGTTACACCGCCATCCTTGAAGAAGATGTCCGCGCCATTCGCGTCAAGTGTAATATCACCTTCTGCATCAAGAAGAATATTTGTTCCTGCATTGATGGTTGCAGTTGTTCCTGCGGTAGTAGATGTAGATCCACCGGCAGTCTGTACAATACTACCTGTAGTAGTCAGACCATACGAGTCCGCACTATCATTTAATGCACCGATGATAGCATTTACTAATGTGCCACCAACAGTAGTAGTTTTGTTTACAGTAATATTCTCTTTTACCGAACCACCAATAGTTAGACTATAACCATTTGTAGTAGTCAAAGATGCAGAATCACTTACCGATATATTATAATCTCCGGTAACAGTGATGTTGTTTGTTGCACCTAATTGATGACGGATGCGTGTGGATGCACCGTCTTTGAAGTAAATGTCGTTTCCATCTGCGTCAAGTGTAATATCACCAGAAGCATCGATCAAGTAATTACCATCTGCTGTATGGGTTTGTCCCAATGATGTTGTGGTCAATGTACCCAAAGTAGTATGAGACATTGCACCACTAGAAGTAACTGAGTAAGTACCACCAGCACTATCAGATTGGTTACCTGATACAGTTTGTGTAAGATTACCGTTAACATCTAAAGTGTTTGACGCACCCATTCCATATGAGAAACGAGAAGTACCTGCATCTTTGAAGTCGATGTCTCCACCGTCTGCATCCAGTACTATATCACCTGCCACATCGACAGTTAAGTTGCCGGTGGGTACGTCAATCTCTTGATTCGCACCCATAACGAAGTCGAATCTGATCGCCCCATTATCTTTAAGTGTAACATTACCGCCATTTGCATCAAGGTTAATATCACCCTCAACATCTGCGGTTAGGTTACCACCAGCGGTAAGACCCATGTTTGATTCAGTAACAAGATTGAACGCACCACCCGCAGTATTCGTCATCGGGCCACGAGTGTCGATATTAATACCGTTAGTCGAAGAGATGTCACGAGTACCAGAAGCACTGTCAGAGTGATCTCCTGCCACTGTAAGGGTGTTGTTACCCGAAGTAGTAGTAGTGAGTGTACCTGTAACATCTAAAGTATTTGCTGAACCCAGTCCGTAAGCAAAACGAGTCGTTCCAGCTTGTTTGAGGTCAATGTCACCACCACCGGCATCCAATACAATATCATTGACAACATCAAAGATCAACGAACCGACAACATCAATCTCTTGATTCGTACCGAAATTATATGTTACCTTATTGGCACCACCATCTGTTAGATATAGTTGTCCACCATCAGCATCGAGAGTAATATCTCCAGATGCATCAACAGTGAAGTTTCCCGCCACATTATGGGTTTGTCCCAATGATGTTGTGGTGAGAGTACCAAGAGTGGTATGAGACATCGCACCAGTTGAGGTGATGTCACGAGTACCATTTGCACTGTCTGAGAAGTTGCCTGAGACGGTTTGAGTTAGATTACCTGTAATGTCTAAGGTATTAGATGCACCAAGTCCGTATTCAAATCTAGATACTCCACCGTCTTTTAGGTCGATGTTTGCGCCATCTGCGTCTAATATAATATTACCAGACACATCAAGAGTATAATTGCCAGTTACGGCTTCGGTGTTAGTGGTACCCATCGTATATGCAATACGAGTAACACCACCATCTTTGTATGTAATGTTTGCCCCATCTGCATCGAAGATTATATCACCCGAGATGTCAAATGTCAAGTTTCCGGTACGAGAAACTGTACCGTCAGTAGCAAAGTCGTACTCTGTGACACCAGCATCTTTGAATGTGACATTACCACCATCAGCATCAAGGATAATATCTCCGGACGCATCGACAGTGTATGTGGTCGTTTCTATTCTAGTTGCACCGGTAGAGGTAAGAGTTGTATCACCAGATACATCGATATCTAAGTTAGAAGAAATATCAAGATCAAGGATACCAGTCACACCAACTGTGTTAGTGGTACCTAATGTGAATGCAATACGACTGACCGAATCATCAAGGAAGTTGATGTTAGATCCACCGGCATCTAAATTAATATCACCTACCGCATCAACGTTGAAGTTTGCACCGACATTGAATTGTACATCAGTACCACTTGCTTGATTAGTACTGATTAGTAAACGAGTTTGAGTTTCCCCTTGGAGGGCATTTCCCGTAGGATAAATGATTTCACCGGAAGATGCGTCAAACACTCTTTCGATTTCGTTGATGGCCATGACCACATCACTATCACCGTGAGTGAGAAGATCCACCGGATCGCCAACATTATAAGAGACAGTGTTGAGGTTGTCTCGCATTATCTTGAACGAGTCACTTAGTTTCGTAAATGGTCTTGACATCTATAGTTTCTCTACTAGTTGTGAAAGTAAGGATTTGATATCATGGATATCTGACTCTAGTCTATCAACCTTTACTTTAAGATTCTTTTCATCTTGCATCTTTTGTTTACGGAGTTTCTTCTGTTCCCGTGCAAGTTGTATTTCACTTCTATTTATATTAATAATGGCACCCGACTCTGCATCTCTTGCAAAATCGGGTTCATCTTTTACGTGTACCAACTGTCTCTGTTTTCTCATATTATACTGCCAGTGATATAATTCTCAAGTCACGGAATGAAGGTACTTTCGCACTGTTGGTCGATCTCATAACAATCTTAACTTGGAACTGTGTGAATGGTGACATAGTACCACCATCACCACCTACAAGATAACGGTATTCACGGAACACGTTCTTGTTAGTATCAACTGGTAGAACGGTTTCAGAATTAACCAGAGTCCATGCAGATCTCTTAATGTCATCACCCGCACTTGCGACTTTCCAATAAACTTGGAAGTCTGACTCAGGAGGTCTATTCGCAGCAAGTAAGATCTTCAGTCCAACAGCCTGTTCGGTAAGAGTTGTTATTTTAGTAACATGTTTTGCAGACTCAGTACCATATAGAGGGTTAGTTTCACCGACATAAGATAATGGTACATTGAAACCATCCGTAGACGAAGAATCTTGTCTAGAGATCATGTTGTGAATAGTGTTCAACTTACAACGTTGTAAATCAATGACTGGAGACAAGTATGGATTGGTTGTCTTCAATGTTAACTGTACAGTAGCAGATCTCTCGCCATTGAGTTTACCTGCGGTTGACAGATTCTCGGTGCGTCTGTTAAATAGTGCACGAGGATTTGTGAACTCATTATTCTTCTTGTTCTCAATGATGTTATATGAACCATCTTTAACAAATCGAACTTGACTTCCTGCCAATGCGGACTGACTAGTAGTCTTAATCGACATAGTGTAGTTAGTCTCGCCTGGTTGTTTGATATCAATCTCGGGTCTCAATACTTCGAAGTTCATGTTTCTCTGAGAAGTTACAGAAGAACCACCGAACCACTTACGAGAGGTCGCAGATGAAGTTGCAGCATAGGTGTAACCAGAGTTATCAAAATCGATAACAGTACGTACCCCATTAACATCTGCACCGGTCAAACCGTTACCAAAGTCAGTTGCAGAGTCGATACCTCGAATCCAAGTCTTATCACCATCTCTAAGGCCATGACCTTTGAACATAACACGTACTGTGTTAGATCCAGAATCCACTACCAAAGGATCTTTAGACAAAGATACTGGAGGTATGTTTGCATTCTCAAGGATAGCATTACCAGAGGTTTCAAACTTAGCAACATTGATTCTGTATGAAAGATCTTGACCACTAGAAGGTTCCCACAATTTAGCATTCTGAGATTTAAAGAATCCACCCAGAGTTGTTTGTTGTGAGATGAACGCTTCGTTAGAGTTCAATTGGTGTTCACCGACAGTTGCAACATATACGTTATAGTCCGGATCATTGTTGCCCGGTCTTAGTACGAGTGCATACTCTCCACCCGCAACAAATACCGGATGATCAAATGTAAACGTAGTAGCATTCTGCAACATTTGTTTGTTGGTAGATCCTTCTGGAACAAGAGATACTTGACTTGCAGATAATTTCTTAGTTGCAATAATCTTACTTGAAGACGGAACGCCATTCACAGTAGGTCTCAACTCACAGAATACAGGAGCAGAAGAAGACTTACTTGCAAAGTAAACATCAACAGATGTAATGAATACACCGGCAATTTGTTTAACCAAGAAGGTCTGCGCGATTGGATCGTTATATTCTAGTCTATTATTGGTATGTCTGTAATTGATACCACCTTTACCCTGTCGAGTAGTTCTTTCTACTGGAGTTAGGTCGGCATCAGTCACCGCACCGCCCGGAGGAACTGTAGTGTCTGTTACATGATCTACCGGAGTGATTTGGTTGAGATAATTTACCTCAGAAGTTTCACCAACATGTTCTGTAGATGATGTGGTATCACCGACCAGAGTAGAATATGTTTCGGTAGATACTACATCTGTAGCAATTTCTGTCGAGATAACAGATTCAGTCCATACAGTTGAACTTGAAGCAATTGTTCTATCAACATCACTGGTACTGTTACCTACGATTTTAAGTACGCGAGTTACTTCGACTTCATCTTCATACTCTTCGAGAACACCTTTAGAGTGGAACATTGCTCTACCATAAGACATTGCAGCACTGAAGTCATTGACATTTACGTCAAGTAATGCAAACTCACGAGGCCCTGTGTAGAAACGCATTGCTTGGTTGTTAGGTACTTCGAACGAACCAATAATACTACCTTCTGCGTCAGATATAAGGTTGGTCTTACCAGAACTATGTTCTTGGGTAGTACGTTGAACACCTTCACCATCTTCAGTACTTTTAGATGCAAGGTAATTGCGTTGAGCCCAAGTACTGAACGTAGTCTGTTCCCTACAGAAAGAAGATACGTTAGAACCATCAAAGAATGGGAAGTACTGTGTATTAGGACGCAGACCTTCAGCTTTGAATTGAATATCAATCGAACGCATGAAAGGAATGACCGATACATCGATAACCTTTTTACCAACTACGTCACGAATAGTAGACTCACTCGCAATACGGTTTACTGTATTGGAAGTTGTTGTTGTTGTTGTGGTATCCGTAGTAGACTCATACGCATTTTCAGTTTCGATTGTGCGTGTGGTTTCATAAGTAGATGTGTTAACAGTCTTAACTTTATCTCTAGTTTCGGTAGTAACAACATCCCACATATCAGTGGTAATTTGTTCGGCAGTCCAAGGGTTGTAATAACCATATGAATAAGAACCTGTTCCACCTAAGCCAAAGTAAGAACCAGACCAGTTACCAGTCCAACCACCCCAATAGTTATGGTTCCACCAAGAATCTATTACTGTACGTGAGATTTCTTCTTCACGTTCACGTGATACTTCTACAGTTTCGGTATAAAGAGTTTCAACATCAGTCACATGACCGACTTCAACCCACTCACCGAGAGTTTCGGTTGTCTCGGTACCAATAAGAACAGGATCTGAACTATTGTGTGTTATCGAAGTTGCGGTACCACTTACAAATGAAGTTGCAGCATCACCAGCTTCTAGGTCAGAAGGATCTACACCAAACCATTCGTTCTCGGAGTTGTTCCAGTTCAATGCGTGTTTGAGGTCAAATTCACTTGAACGACCCACAACAGTTTCACCAATCTTCTGAGTCTCTTTCCAAGAATCAGTTTCCGGAGAAAGTTCTACACTACCGACAATGGTAGGAACATAGAAAGGTGCGAGGTTTTCTGTACCAGAAGCGAGTTCTTGCGCTTCATATGCAATTTCGGTATGGTTCAACATAACGAAGTCACCGAATACACCGGTACGTAGTTGACCGACATGATCACTGTCATAGAAAAGATCTGCACAGTCTTCTACAAAAGTAGGACGTAACAGTTTACCTCTCTTGTCAATCGCAGCACGATATTCAGGAGACTTAGTTTGAGAATGAGAATGTGACTTGAAGTTGTCTACAAAGAATCCAGACTTAGCACGATCATTACCCGCAGAATCCAAAACATTCATCATTTTAGTATTCAATTCGAGAAGTGACAATGTAGTCATTTCTTCAAGACGATCAACTTTCTCTTCTAGTTTGTTGATGTCCTGCATCGTATAACCCTTACGTGGAATAAGAGTTGTTCTCAAATCCTGAGTGTGCATGGTATTAGCATTCAGTCTCAGTTTATAAAGATCAATACAATCCACAGGAACATCAGGGTATTTCGGACTTAACGAAGAAGAACCGGTGATATAACGAAGTTCACCTTGTTTAGATATTACCAGACGGTCTGCACGAGGTAAGTAGTATTCGGCATCTGTAGTGATAGTATCAGTAGGTACCGGAAGAGGACAAATTGAACCAGCAGAAAATGAACCAGAACCATCAGTTGAAGGACGGAAGTCGATTGCATCACGTAGTGACAGAAGACCACCATCAGGCAATTTCTGGCCAGGAACTTTAAGATAATCCAATTGACCATCATAAGAGTTCACAGCATAGAACTGCCCACTTACCGAAGGTTCGAAATACTTATATCGTACAAATACGGATTGATCTGCACTATCAAAACCACCACCAGAATAGATTAATCTACTGTCATCTTGGTGAGTAGTACGGTTACCCGCATCGAATAAGAAACTGGTGAATACATCTTCACCATCAGAATCATTAAGAGATACACGTTGAATACTATAGACATCAGATTTACCGAGAGGAAGGAAATATACACCTGCGCCATCAGAGTCTAATGAAGCAGTTACCACGGTTTCTGTCAGTGTCTTTGTTTTAACACTTGCGTTAGTTTTTCTTATGAATACAATTGCTTCATATGCAACACCATTCGACAACCCACTGAACAAAATGTCTGTGTTTCCGGATTGGATATTTGATGCAACACTTGAAGGTGCAAACTCAGTTGCAGAAGCAACAAGGATATCACTTTCATTAACAAAACGTTCACCAGCATCGGTCAGTGTGATTGTGTGACTAGTACCAGAAGCCGTAAAGTTGTACTTCTTCATAAATGTCATAGTGACATCAGTGAAAGACTTGGGTCGTCTTAATGGAGTATCAAACAGTAAAGCATTTTTCTTAGGTTCATGTACAATACTTCCGCCATTACCTGTTACTTGAACAAGGTTTATGTAGTGAGTATTGGTCGAAGATTTAATAGATTTGACATCACGTAAACTATAATTATAGTTATCTCGTTGGATGTCGAATAAATGTGCCTTGTATAAAGGTGGTCTCACATAGGTGTATCCACCAGTACGAAGTCCGGTGGAACCTTCGGTCAATGCACGAATGTGTGCAGTACCGATTGCACTATCTGCACCATCAAAACCCGCATATAATGTCACCTCTTCGCAAGTATCAATATCCAACATACCAACACCACTATCGAAATAGTAGTAGTTCCCGTAGTCGATACCAATCTGTTCTTCTTCTCTTGCAATAGTGTCTCTTGCTTTAGGAATCGGTATATTGCGAGTAGAAGTAGTTGCAGCTCTATATCCATCGATATATGCTGTGCCTGGATCTACCTTCAACATCAATGTAGATGATGCGTTTGTACCATTAGGTTCTACGCGAAGTTTCCAATACTTCTGGATGAAGTCTCCATTAATCTCTCGGACACGTGTAGCAACGTGATTCCGGACTCTATTGAAACCTTCATCATCAGATTGTTGATCGACTAATCTACCACCTTCGATACGACCGAAATACACGAAGGTATCTCCGGTCACCATCTGGTCTCGTCTAATCAGTTCTAATCGAATACGGTATCTGTCTGCGCCAGGCGAAGCACGGTTAGGAGTTACATTTTGATTGTCATACAGTGCATCAGTATCGGATACTGTTATAATGTCTTGAATAACTTTAAAACCAATATCTGCTGTCTGGAAATTCTTATACTTATCAAGGAATAGACTCTGTTTAGGACAGAATACAAAGTGTCCTTGAACATAAAATTCTGATTGTCCAACTTCAACCTGAGAACCATATCCGACTGCCGGATTGGTAGATGTGTTGATTGTTTGAACTGTTAAGTTAATGTTAGACCCGTTGGAGAGTACTTCGCCAGGCGTAACAAAGGTACTAGTAGTAAGTGGTAGACTAGGACTCTGTGTATTTGGATTGTCCAAGTACTGGACAAAAAGAGTATCAGGGTCACTGTTCACAGAAGCAACTGCTTCATAGATCTTGACTTTGATACTCGAATCCGCACCAGTTAACACGACACCCTTCAATGCACTTACAGTATCAAAAGAGTTATTTTGATCGTTCTCTATTTTGATGAACGCATAATGGTTGTTAGGTGCAACACCACCAGCTTTAGTAGGAACACCATCCTTTTGGAATATGTTATCAGCAAACCTTTTAATTTCTTTTTGGATGATGGTCTGCATCTGTGTAAGTTCACGTGCTTGCAATGCACGACCGGCATTGAACAAGATACGTGAGTAATTATCACTATCCGCGTGATCATCCTTGTAGGTTGATCTGAATGTTTGTTCTGTAAATGTGTTTGGCATTTCTTAATCCTAGATAGTAATTACGATTTTCAGGTCTTCGGTTTGATCGGTGGATCGCGTTACAGCTGAACGGTTATCAATATATAGTAGATCCCCAGTGTACGGATTAAACTCACCGTCTACTTTACTGGTTATCGAACCGTTAATATTTGTGTTACCTACCACCTGAATTTCTTCTGCAACTTGGAAGGAAGTGAATCCAGTTGTTTCGTTTTGATGATACCAGATTGTATCCGAATCATTAGTGTTGTCGATGATTGCAACTGCGCCAGAAGTAACACCTTGAATCTGAGATTTTTGCACAATAGACTTGACAAATCCTGATCCATCGTGTATAATACTATTAAGTGCCAGAGCGGAAGTAGATGTAAGTAAAACACCTTCTGCACTATCAACTCTTGGATTGCGTACCAATAACACTTGACGGAATATCTCGTCACCAGTAATAAAGTCACCGTTTTCAATACCATCTGGTTTGGAGTTAAACATAACACCATTTGCCTTCAGGTCAATAACAGGATTAGATCCAACACCAGATGCTTGTCCCAATACAGGACGAACAATACAAGAGTCACCACCACCACCAGAAATTAATACGTTTGCATAGTCGTAACCACTACCAAAGTAAGAGTTGCCCGAGTTACCCGCAGAGTCGGCCTTGACCTTGATGTCTACGATAGTCTCACCCGCACGTACCGCATAAGCAATCGCACCAGTACCATTACCTACGATACTTACCGAAGGTGCAGATGTATAACCAGATCCACCATTAGTTACTTTATAACCAACGATTTGTCCTTTTACCGCAGCGTTCTGGACTAGTTGTTGTTGTAGATCTTCGGCAGGAGAATCCGAGTCGGTTGAACCAACAAATCTTACAGGCATATATGCAGATGACAAAAACTTATCTGCACGTAATGCACCGATAGAGTAAAGGAACTTCCACGTGTAACCATCCGCAGTACGGAATGGTGTACCGGTAGTGTTACCAGTAGGTTGGTTGGTAGATAACTGCGAAGAACCATCCTGTTTCTTACCCTGTTCCAAACAGATGTAAATCTCGTTATTCGAGTTGATTACATAGAAAGGATTCTCGGGGAAACCTACATCGTTATCATCATATGCAGAGTAGATAAGGTTAGCAACCCATATTCTACGTGGAATTACATATGAGGCATCTTCGATGAGTTTTGCAGATTGCAAAGAATTTCTTGCCTGTCTGACAGAACGTGAATCATTAGTAGGAACAGTCGCAAGATCAGAAGCATTCCAATCTTCGGATCTACCAATGGCCGCATAGTATCTTACAGAAGAAGAGTCCAAGTCCGTAAGAAGATCATCTAAGACCTGTTTTTTAAATTGATCGGTAATTACTGGCATTTTTTATATATTCCTACGAAGTTGTTACGTTATCAGTTTTATTTATCACAATCCACTGAGTCCCAAACCACATCAAAGTAACAGATTCGTTCTGTGGTAGTATAAGACTTGCATACGCAGCAAGATTACTTGAAGTTTCGTTAATAGTTTGTGTACCCGCACCTTTATTAACAAGATATTTAACTTCACCATTTAGTCCAGATGTACCACTCGCTAAACTGTGTGCACCGGTAGTACTATTGGTGAATAATGTTATTGGTGAATTTGCACTTACAGTACCACCACCTGTCGAAATACCCTGTGTTTTTAATACAAGTTTAGAGTCAACTTTAACTCCACCATTACCCGAACCCTTGAGTGATAGTGCGGAGTTTGGTTCACCCGCAGCTTGCACTATTGCAGGTACGCTAGTGGGGGAGTTACCAATTCGAATAAAGTTTGTTGCAGAACCGGAGTCTTGGAATTGTATTAATTCGTTACCCGCACTATCAAGAATCTCTTTACCGATAACCGGAGAGTTAAGAGTAGGATTCTGAAGTGTCTTGTTCTTTAATATTGCGGTGTGGTCATTAAATACAAAAGTATCTGCCGCACCCAACAGTGGTAATGTAATTGTTCTATTCGCAGCCAACTCATTCACTGCAACCACATATCTGTGATTCGATGAAGTGTCATTAATCTGTGGGGTAGTCAAAATAGGACTTAGTAAAGTCTTGTTAGACAATGTTTGTGTTGCAGAGTCCATAACCAATGCACCAGAATAGTTCGGTATTGTAACCGTGTTATCTGCTGTTGGGTTAGCGACTTGCAAACGAGTCTCAAAATTGTTCTCGACAGATCCTTCGAATATAATACCCGAAGAGTCAAAGTCGATCAACGCCATCAGAGATGCACCATCTCCAAGTTTGCTGTAGATCTCTTGGAAGTTTTGTTCAATCTTCAACGATGCAGTACGAAGTGTATCACCCGTACCATCGTTCGCGATTGTGCCTCTGTTTAATACTTGTCTAGTCATTCTCTTTTTACCTAAAGATTATATGTTCTATTTATACTAATAATTGTTATCTATTACTTCACGGAGAGAAATTTCTCCATCAGAATCTCCGACCGGAGTCTGGAATAGATTATTATCAGAATCTATACGAGAAACCTGTGGGTTCCACGTGAAGGTTTCTTGATCTATACTTTCTGTAGATGATAAATCGAATCCAGAGTAAGTAGTTGAACCGTCACTATCATCATCCAACGTTGGGGAATCAGGCGTGAGGTATTCACCAAGACTTGAATACAGTCTATCGAGGTTATCGATTGTAAGATCTTGCACGTCATTCAGGTCATTACCCATAGGTATACCCAGATACAATTCACTTGAGTCTCTGGCCAGGCCTGCACTACTACCCATATTTGTTCGGAACTTCAAAGTTCCTCCTTCATCGGTCGCACCAAAGTCGAATAGTGCGGTATGTTGTTGGAAACCAAGTGGTGATAATCCACCAATACCTTCCAATACAATCGGTGGTTTGATTGCTTCGCCCGGATCATACTGTAACTGATCTATTGATGCAGTACCTACGATTTGAGTGAGACCACCAAGGTACATACCGGCAGGATGCACCATGAGTTTATATGCATCACGCCATTGCGCAAGAGAAAGTTCTGATCTAATCTGTATTGCGTAGGTTTGATATAGTTTATTGTCAGTAAGGTACCTTGCACTCTCTGCACCAACCTTAGACTCATTCAACTTGAATATGTATTGTTTTGTGTAAACAACATCTGGTTCAATGTCAAAGAAAGTTTTAAAGAATTGTCGAATACTGTATCTAGTACCTTTGGCACGATACAGATAACTTGAGTATTTTACTGCGGTTCTTTTATCAACAAACCCTTGAAAGTAATTCTGACCTAACAGATACTCATCTTCAAAATAAGTAAGAAGATCCAAATCTGTTTGTGACACATCTCGCGTCTCGAACATGTTGTTCAAAAAACGAGTCAACGAATCTTCTTGATTCTCAAAGTCAAAGTAGGCCTTGATGAAACTTACAAACTTAGGATACTCTGCAAGGATATGCGAAGGTAAGACGGACTCGATCTGATCCGCTCTCAGATTGATGTCACGTCTTGTAGTATCTTTATGTGTTTTATCGAATATTGACATTAGTTACTCGCTGTGGTACGTAAACCTTTCGCACTTAATCTCGTATTATCATAATCTAGAATGTATTCTCTCTGTGGTACTATAGCACTTGCGTTAGCAGGAGTACATGAAAGTTTGATCAACTTCGATTCGTCCGACTTAAATCCTACAAGATTGATGATACCAGAACCGGATTCGTAGAAACCGATGTTGTCGGACTTCACGTCACCTGTACCAACATCAATGATCTGGAGTTTGTTTGTGGTCAGAAGATTTCTAATCTTACAGTTTAATGATTGTCCACCAAAGGTACGTTTGAACGTAGAAGATTCTATAATGAAGTTCACATCATCCGGATTGGCGATAGGAGAAGGAAAACTAAATTTGAAATCCTGTTCTACACCAGCCGAAGGCGTGAAACGTTGTTGCATCTTCACATCTGCGCGAGATGATAGAATAGCAGGACTCACGTCATCCACCAAAGTCAATAAGTTAGACCTACGGAATGCCTGTCCAAACTTACCGGTATTGGTCGAGAAGTAATCTAGCATTACACCTTTAACTTGTTCTTGAAGTGCATTGATCGACAAGTTAGTATAGTCCGGATTGTATTGGAAGAAGACATTGGTTTCGACAAAAGTCTCTACCGGATCAGTAAATTGTAATCCAAACGAAGCAATAGAAAGTTGATCGACCAACACTCTGATATCGTCTTTAGTGATATCTTCTAGGGATTGTGTAACATCCCCTTTGAATTTTATTGACAGGAAAGTCTGACCATATTCTGGTTGAAGATTGTCTTCTCCACCCCATGCGATAATGTCTTCGATCAATGCACCATATGAACGTAACACCAAGTTAGCATAGTCAACGTGTGTTACCATTCTATTCTGTGTTGCATATCGGAATGGCGCATTTCGTCTAATAGAATCCAATGTTTCTTTATTAGTACCACCAACAGATCTATTGACTGTTGATACTACAGGTAATCTTTGTAGACCACTACCACTAGTCGGTTCGGTCACTTCTACCGTATTAAGGGGTTCGAATAATCGTCCACCATTTGCATTCGCACCATCTACCGAGAGATACTCAACTGTGATCTTTGCACCAGCTTTAGGTACCGCACCAAGTGTGGAACCATTACCAAAGGTTAACTCATAGTAACCATTTGGTGCTTCCTTTAGAATGTATGCAGGAGTGGTTGCAGTTATATTAGTTGCGGTTTCTAGATTGACATAAGTGGTAAAGTCATCCGAAGTCGAACTCTCGTATATCTTAACTACCGCAGTCGCACGGTCAAGGTTAAGATCGGGAATGATGTACATAGTTTCTTCTGCATCTTCCCCTGCAAAGAAAGTTTTAGTCTTTGCAACACCTTCGTAAATAGGGATACTGGTAGAACCCGACAGTGTTGTGAACTGGAAGAAGTTGTTACCATCATTAGTAGCCTGAATCAATTCCTGAGTCTGGAATGTATAAGACGCATCATCAATAGCTGCGGTAAACTTATATCCAGATGCAATCTGTAGAGTTTCGGGTACATCTGATTGATCGATACCAATGTTGAAAGACATGTTGATATTTGCTTGTGCCGCAGTTTTTGACTGTGGTACATAACCCAGTGTCTCTGCGTGTGATACGACCGAAGATCTCAACTGTGCAGTATTCAAGAATGATTCATTCAATGCCATATTTGCAGTGAGACCATTCAAATGCGTATTGTAAGCCAATACATCCAATAGATTAGATATACCAGACGCTTCGAAGTCATAGTCCGAAAACTCCGACTGTTGTTTTAAATATGTCTTTAGATTGTTTTTGATTGCATCAAAATCTAAAGATGAGGAGTTAATAGTCGTTGCCATTATCGTAACCTATTCAGTCTGGTTGTAAATTCTACGGATTGACTAGAATTTACGATGTTAAAAATTATCGTAAGTGTAACACTGTTTCCGTTCTCATCTACTTCGGGAATTACTTGTAGAGTTTCGGAATTTATTCTTGGTTCGAAAACACGAATATTCTGTATAATCGCATTCTGCATTTGATTGATTGTGCCTTGATCCATCAACTCAAAAAGATAACTATTGAGGTTCGCACCAAAGTATGGAGAAAAAGGTTTCTCGGTGCGGTTGGTCATCAATAAGTTTTTCAAAGATTGTGTGACAGATGATACCGCAGTTTTCTTATACACGTCACCGGCACCCTTCGCTGCAAACGAAAGGTCAATGTCGATATACTCATTGTTCGATGTCGATTTGACAGTTGAAAAGTTTCCTAATCCCCCGTCTTCTATAGAAAATGCTCTAGCCATTTGTCTTTCCTAAAATATTATAGTTCTATTTATACATCTTCGAGAACTTCTACCAACTCATTCTTTGCAAAAAGTATTCCGTTGTATCTTGTTTCCAATTCATTTTTATAGTATAACTTCCAAGTAATTCCATCTACCTTTGGCATTACGACTGTTACTTGTGCATTGAGTTTTCCTGTTGGATCCCACTTATCATATTCTAGAATAAGTTTATCGTATCCAACATAGTCCTTGATATACTCAGCAAGATCGAATGTTCTTTCATAATCGATCTCACCCTTCTCATCAACTACTTTGTAACTTACCATTTGACCGTCTTGTTTTAGAAGATTTTCTCCTGCAACTGTTTCTAGAGGGCCACCACGATAAACCCCTTCCGATACAATAAGACGCACATCTTTGAACATGTCAATGTTTCCATTGATTCTACGGAACAACTCTGCGTGTAGATAGAGATTGTATGCAAGTTGTTGTCTATCATTAGGACTGTTTTGATATTTGTCTATGGTCGATAAACTACATGGGTTTCCTTTACTGCCAAGAAACTTAGAGACTGATACTCCAGGCGCAAGTTTAGTGAACGAAGTAATATCCTTCGCATCAACTAAAGCTGGATTGTATTTCTGATCTGGTACAATTGTTATCATTTGAATCTTTTACCTCTATTCTTCACGGAGTTACCAAGTGGAGTATAACCAAATCTTGGAGATGTTTCTTTCTTGGCAATACGTCCTACCTTCGGAGGTAAAGGATTTTCCCAGTCGGATGCAATCATACCATTCTTTATCAGTGCATCGGGGAATGAGATACCTTTCTCGTTCACGATTGTTCTGTTCGCTTCGTCTCGCATGGTAGATCGAATTTCATTTATAGTGGGTTCTTTTTCAAACAGTCCCGCATAGTCATCACGTAACAGTATATGATTGCGTATTGCATCTTTACTATCAATTGATATTGCACGTATAGACAAATGTCCATCTGACAGAAGACCTGCAACTGCATCTGTCTTAGGTATTGGTTTCAGTGGAGATAAAGATTCCATATTCTTAGGCACATCAGGCGCCCCTCCGGAGGGTTGTCCACCTTTCTCCTTGGATGCAAGTTGCGCAGTCTTCGCATTCTCTGCTTTATGCGCATACTTGGATTTGATTGCTTCGAGTGCCTGTCCATGGAAAGAACCATAGAATGATGCACCCGAAGTAAATGGTACCGCACCTTGTGGCCCCATGTAAACAGGGCCAGTGAACTCGACTTGTTCCCCTCCAATCGCACCTTTCATACCAAGTACTGATATTTCAGTTGCAGAGATATTACCCTGCAATGCAGTCATCACAAATTCTTCTTCGGCAGATACATGGAAACGATTACCGGTGAACATTTCAATCTCAGCACCTACGTTATTTTTCCAATGACCTTTGATGGTACCATAACAGTTACCCAAAACAATATCTGATTTGTGTTCGACTGTCTTGTTTACCGCAGTACCTTTAGTTGTATAATTGGTGTTCAGTCCTACCGTTGTGGTGTTGTTCTTACGTATCTCGGTGTTGGTATTGCCATCAACGTTGACATTGTAATCACCCCCAACATTGACATTATAGTCACCTGTCACTTCAAGGTTGAGGTTTCCATTATACACCAACTTACCGTTACCTTCAACAATGACAGTTTGGTCACCACCAGTAACCTCGACCTTGTTATTGACCGCAGAGATGACCACAGACCCGTCTGCGCGGACTTCTACACCCGCACCCTTACGGTGTTTGATAAGAATACGTTCACCGCCAGGCGTGTCATCATACGAGATGATATGACCCGATGCGGTTTCTTTTACTTGGTTGAACGGGAAACGAGAAGGTTCTTGGTCTTCGAGATCCAAGTCTGTTCCTTCGGTACCACCACCAAGATAAAGATTCTCTACTTTGAGACCACGTGCAGATCTATTTAATGAAGACCCATAATGATATTCCCTTTTGGGAAATTCTCCAGTAGGATCTTGGAAACCATCAATTGGAACACCTTCGGTATTTTCAATTGCAGGATTGTCACCTATCGTTTTTTTATTTGTTGTAGTTGTCATACGGCCTTCTTCAGTTTCAGACCATTTCGGTCTAATGATGTTTCTGTCAATGGATCTGCGTAAACAGTCTTCTTACCAAACTTGTTCTCAACAAAAGATATAACATCAAAGTACGGATCTTGAGATGAGATGTCAATGTCATTGTGACCGAGAACTTGACCGCCCGGAACTATCTGGTAGAATATTTCTAGAATATTTTCTAGTGTCTTCATCTGAGATATAGTGAATGAACTCGCGGACAAATTCAATAAAGGATTGTCAGCTTCGGTCGCGACATTCACACCACCTACCAAACACACATCAATACAGTTAAACTTGTGGCGGTTGATGTCACTTGCATCCGCAACATTATCTAAGGGTAGTCCACGTTGAAGTGTTCCGTCACGTCTAATGACCAGATGGTATTGGATACCAACATGTCCTGCTTCGTTGTGTCTTAGTTGAATCTCTTCTGCACCAATGTTTGCATTCGTGTAGGTTTCACTTGCATGAATTACAACCTCGGATATCTGTCGAGTCATTTTAACAAACTCTAATCCAAGTTCTTCTTTAGAGTCTATGTAAGAAAATTCTCTAATATACCCTGCGGAATATCTTTTAGAGAGTTCCAATAGATCCAAATCTTCGGTGAAGAATTCACCCGCTTCGGAGACAACACTTCCTGCTATTGTAGTATCTACTTGACTAAGTGCATTCTCAATCTTAACAGACTGATTTTTAAAGTTTTGTAATTCGGTCTCGGATATTCCGGCAGCTCTTGCTTTACTCTGAACCTTGAGATTAAATTCTTCAACATTATTAGCATCTGTGCCTCTAATTATTGTTTTTAATTCTGGAGATAATGTTTTATCTTTCAGTGTCAGTGCTTTGGTTGCTTTGGTGAGATTGATATCCCCGCCAGTCATGACATCGTTCATGATACCAGAGAGGAAATCTTTATCGAGTTCTTCACCTGCACCGAACAGTCCCGTAAGAATACCGCCGACCGAACCAGTCAAATCTTCGAATAGATCTTGTGCAGTACCAAATCCTAAGTTTATATCAGAAGAAACATTGTTAACAAGATCTGTTACCGCACTTCCGATACTACTTGTAATAGCACTGAACCCATCCGAGATTATACCTTTTGCTTCATTGAGTCCAGTCTCTAATGCGGAAGTCAGTGATCCTGTCGCTGTCGCAGATGCGTTGGCAATAGTATTACCGACACCTTCGACTGCGGATACCGCACTTGCAACTTCATCTAGTAAACCACCACTCTTTGACTTATTGGCAACTTCATCCAATTTACTCTGTACGTTCCCTATACCTTCGGTTATAGAAGCACCCAATTCATCACCACCGGCTTTGGCTTCGGATGCTGTTGTCTTGATCGAACTCAATAACGTACCTTTTCTTTCGGACGCATCTTCGATTGCACCGGCAAGTTCATCAAGTGCAGAACCACCCAATGAAACGATAGTGATACTTTCTACAGGCGGAATGATTCCTGTCAATGATTTTGTAATCTCGGGAACAGTACTCGGTGAGTTTTCTCCGGTCTGTACTACGGTAGGTACTAATTCACCATCAACCAATTGTGTTATTGGATTACCTGCGGAATCTTCGGTAGGGAGTCCGCTCCCATCTAAGACGAATTCTTCTACCTGAGTGGCTACATTTGTCACCGTGACAATAGGAACGCCCACATCAGTTATCATATCAGATGGATCTGTATTAGGGTATACTCCCGCAGTAGGAAGTACTTGGGACAATGAACCTGTGGTATCAGTTTTTGAATTGTTGTCTAAACTTTTGAATCCGTTCACATCAACTTCTACATTCTTACCGAGTATAGTTGATGAATTCAGTATATTCGCATCCTGAGACTTTACGACCTGTTGATTAAGGACATTTAAGTTTGCGGTTGATGTGACCTTTGCTTTGAGACCGTCATTAAGTGTTTGGAGACTAGACATTTCTATACCTTCTTATTCGCATATATTTCATATACTCTTTTTACTTCGCTGTTGTAATCATCTTGAATAGGAGCATAATGACGACCTATAATATTACCCAAAGATCTTGGTTTGGATTTATCAATAACATCAGAATTCAAAATGCGAATGTTTGCATCTACGTGAGTAGTATTTAGTTCATATGATATGAATGCCAATTGTGTACTGAAATGCCACCATTCATTACTGAATGCCTTCAGGCGAGTGAATCTAACACCACTCCAACCCATCAGTCCGGTACCGCCGATATTTGTATATGTGGTATCAAAAGAACTGTTAATACGTGAGATCGCACCCACAATCGCACAAGCTTGTTTGATACTGTATCCGGTAGAAAGAAAGAATTTGACAGCAATGTCTCTACGCAACTTCGAAGTAAACTCATCAGGAGTTTCATCTCTAAGTTCATTCTTCAATGCTTCCGAAGACTCATCAATAGAACCTGTTGATTGATTATAGAACTCTTGGTCTGGACTTATTCTCTCAATCAAACTGTCGTATGCAACTTGTTTTTGAATCGAGGTAGGATATTCTGTACGGGGTAGTGAACCGATCACGATAGGAACTTGTGACTCGGTACCATCCATAAACATACCAAAGACAAAAGAACCCGCCTCAAGTCTTGGAGTAGAACCCAATCCAGACACACCACCCTCAGTGGTAGGTAATACTACCTGCGCCCATGGGAGATCATTCTGTCTCACTTCACGGGTAGATGGGTTGTGAATACCATGGATACGTACACGCACACGACCCTCCAACCCATAAGGTGGAGTGGTATCGATCACGTCAGCAACAAACCAACGAACCTTATCACCGTAGTAATTAATCAATGTTCGGCCCCTTCTCTAGTTTGAATACCGTCATTGCAACATCATGTCGAGTATCTCTAAAGGTATGTCTTGTATTGTAAATAAGAAAGTCACCACTCTTCAATTGATCGAGTTGATCAGGACTCTCTGGATTATTGTCATCGTTCAAAACATTGATACGAATCTTATCACCTACCGAACCACCCGATGCAATGAATCCTGGCCCAGGCACCGTAACATCCATCATATTTTTGAATATAACGTTTCGGAATGCGAGGTTCTCAATCTTCTTGAGAAACATACTAGGACTCACTTCGTCATGGATACTTTTCTTATCGTTATAAACACCCCGAGATACTACACTATGGAATATCTTTGCATTGGTATTATGTAGGTGATCTCCTTCGATGTTCACATCTGCAATATCAGGTGTTTTGTATGATGCGTCATAGACATTCTGTTTCGCATAATTTATAAGTCCTTTCTCACTAGATTTCAATAATAGAGATTCTAGACTAAAGTGTTGCGCAGTTGTTCGACCATTGCTAATATCTGTCACGGTATACAATGAACCTATACCACCCGACATAAGTTGATTGAGTGTGTTTTGTAACTTACTGGTTTTCATCGTCTGTACTTGGAAGTATTGCATAGTAGTATCACCACCTTCTTCTTGTGCCTGTGTGTTAGCAGGAGAGAAGATGAAAGGAATCTTTTTATTCCATGCGGGTTGTTGCAACATAACATCCAGACTTGCAAGTCTTAGGTTTTGATCGTGGATAGACGCATATAAAAAGAATGGCATACCCAAATCTGTAGTTGCTTTATTAGTCAACCAAGTTGCAGCCTCAAGGGGGTGCATGTATGGGATGATGCCTTTAAAGTTACTCTGGACAGTTTCTCCCGAATAAGAAAGATCGACACTCTTACCACATTCGTTCTGACACAGTTTTACTATTTCAGTACCCAAGTTATCTCGTATTGCACGTGAAATGTTTTTGGTCTTACTCACGAATGCATGTTCATCCATAAAACTGAACACGTATAACGAGGAGTTGCCTGAGTTAGAAGACTTGATAATGTTGTCGATACCGGTCAATAAGAAAGAACGATCCATAACAACTTCTTCGGATTCGGTCTTACTCATTTCACTCAACATTTTGATATGGAGTCTGTCTGTTCCACTAAAACCCAAACTATCAAATACCCCTTGGTCATCAGATATTACGACTTGACCACTGATATATGGTTTGTCTAGATTCTCAAAGAACACCAACTCCACGATCAGAGAACGAACATCGACAATGAAATCCGATAACCTGTCCGAAGTTATCTCGGCAACTTGATATTTAAATTGGGATTGTCTTTGCATTATTGACCCATGAGTTCAGAAAACTCATTAACAATACCCTTTATAGAATCGGGTTTGATGAGTTTGATTTGACGGAGACTTTCATTAACATTCGTTAGATAGTCTTTCATGGTAACTTCGACAGCACCCACCGGTTTGGATTGTGTGAGGGGATCGATATCAATCCAGTTACCATCAACATCTTCGTAGTGATGCGTCCCCAAATACTGAGGTTGTTCACCATATACCAACATTGATGTCGAAGTGCCCGCAGGATTGGTATATGACAACTCTTCTCCGGTTTGAAAAGATCCATCAGTCAAGTTCTTGGTATTAATATAATACGTCAACTTATATTCTGAAGTAGGATCGAATGCGACATTGGTGATGGTTGCTTTTCTCTCGAAAGGATCTAATGTTATTTCATACGAAGATAATTGTAAACCATCTTTCAATAACACCCATGTAAGGGGTTGAGTAAAGGTTTCTGCCCCTAATGCATCTGTCCTCTCTAGGTTTATAATACCATTAGAGTCCGGAGTCACAACCTCTTCACGTACTTCCGAAGTCAATACAACATTGATAGTATCGATAATAAACGTTCCGAGTGATAGATCTCGTTTGATGATCTGTCCTCTGGTACCGGATACGTTACCCGTTACGATAGCACCAACTTCAAATTGATCCGGTGCGGTACCTATAATTTTAGTACGATAGATTGGTTGGTTGTCATCATCATAGTAATCAATAACATCTTCTTGTTGCAACTGTACCGTCACCATTCGGTGTGGGTATCTTTTCTGTGCAGCACTATGGACTTCAGATAATGTCAATGGCCAACCGCCTTCTCGGATATGATCATTCACGAGAAAGAATGTCCAGTAATAATCCGTAGTGCCATATAAACGAAAGGATGTTTGATCTGGTCTTTCGTTGACAGGTATGGTATAATCAGAAAGAAATAGATCGCGTGACTTTATCTGATCAATCATATCAACATATTGTGTTAGATTGGTCGCGACAGAAAGAGAAGTCTCGTCACCAAACCGATAAAGTGTTGGTCTGAAGTTATAGAAATATGACATTAGAAACCTCCTTCAGATACGTCTTTGCGTACTAGTGCTTTCGTCTCTTGGAAACTCAAGGTCATGTCAACTTCCATGAAGTTACCATCCTCGTGCATTGCCATTTGAGATGAGTTGAACGTTGTAGATACATCACGGAGATAACAGGGTTTGATCTTAGCAAGGCCTGGAATCTTTCTTCCGTCATATTCGAATTCTATATTAAACTTGTTGGGGAATTTATAACCCAGTGATATTGGATTAGGTGCGCCAATATCAGCGGTGATCTCATCAGGATATAATTCAGTTCGCAACAGTCTTATAATTTCATTGATCTCTCTTGCTTCACTTGCGGATCTTGCGATCATCTTAAACGCAAATGCAAACTCACGAATGTTTGGTTGTTTGAACAAAACCCGTGAATTGGGGTTGAGTGTAACACCACCTGCGAGTTTTGAAACTGCTTGTGCCTCTGCACCAAAAGAACCAAACTTAGATGCGAGTTGTACACCTGCAAGTTTCGCAAGATCTGTATTGTCGCCCGAAGTGAGATTACTTACAAATGAACCCAAACCTTTAACCATAGATGATGCGAACCCAAGACCCGCTTCCATAGTTGCGCCAGTAGCACCAAGATCGAAGTTCTCGTATGTTACATTGTCACGGAACGATAGTCCCATGGGGAGATATAAACTAATAGAACTAGTAGTTATGGGAATACTCTCTTTGGTAGAATTGGATTGTTTCTCAAGTCCTTCATATGATCTTATCTGTTCTATCAGTTCTTTTTCTTTCTGTAGAAGTTGTTGCTTTTCTAACTCTTCAGAACCAGTAAAGAAACTACCTTCAATTTCTTCATTCAATTCTTTAACTCTACCTTTAAGAGCTTCAAGATCACCTTTCAACTTCTTTGTCTGTGCAGAAAATACATTGACATTACTTGTGCCGGTGGATTTGTCTTCATTCACACTGAAAATGACCCGTGCCTTGTAATCGGTATCGTCTATTGGGTACCTGAGTTGTCTAACACTCCCTTCACCGCCCACAGTTTCTCCGACTGGTACTGCCGGTGGTTGTTGTTTTGCACCACCACCAGCGGCAAGTCTAATCTGTTCCGGAGTGAGTTTGTCTCCGACCTTTACGTCATATATATTATCAGGCATTTATCCGATCCATAAATAGGTTAAAATCTTTAAAACTTTAAAACTATTTATATGAAAACTTACAAAGGAAAATACAAAATCCGGAATGAATCCAAGTATCTTGGTGATCCCAAGAATGTGGTGTATCGTTCGGGATGGGAAAAGGCTGTCATGATATGGTGTGACGACAATCCCAATGTGGTTGGTTGGGTAAGTGAAGAAGTTATTATACCATATATTTGCGAGACTGACAAGCGTCCCCATCGTTATTTCATGGACTTTATGGTCAAGTACAAGGATGGACGCACTGTACTGATCGAAGTCAAACCGCATAAAGAGACAATCAAACCCAAGACCGGACAAGGAAGACCTCGAAGACAAGTACTTAGTGAAACATTGACATATATTAAAAACATAAGTAAGTGGACAGCGACCGAGAAGTATGTTGCGGATAGAGGTTGGCACTTTGAAATATGGGACGAACATAAACTAAGGGCCATGGGAATTTTACCCAAACCATTAGGAAAGAAACCAATTAAACCATTGAAGAAAATGAAACCGTATAAGAGAAAGAAGTGATTAACAAGAAAGTATATTTTATAGGAATGAACAAGATTGCAACCACGTCATTCCACGAGTTATTTAAAGCATCAGGATACCGGTCATGGCATTATTCCTGCATGGACGAATTTACTGGGGAACCGTTGGTACTCGCACAACAGATGGGACAGAATGTTGATGAAAATAAATATGTGATGAAAAGTATTGATCATGCACAGGTCTATAGTGATTTGTTTTTCCATCGTGATTATGCGTGGGTAGATGGCGTCAAGTGGTTCGACAAACTCTACAATAATAATCCAAATGCTTATTTTATATTGCAGACTCGTGATATGGAAGACTGGTTGGACAGTAAACGTAGACACAAGGACGGTGATTATATGAGACGTTGTTGTGAATATCATGACCTAGAGCCAGATGAGATGTTAGAATGGTTCCGCAATGATCGAGAAGAACATGAAGATAATGTTCGTTCTTTTTTTACAAACAAGAAGTATGCAAATTTCCTTGAATGGAACCTCAATACCGACCACATATCGAAGTTGATCAATTTCGTCAAACCAGACTTTATACTCAAAGAAAAAGATTGGGGGCGTCATGGCAAACTATATAAATAAAGACATGGATTTTAACAGGAAGACACATGTCTGACATATTCAATAGATTAGAACGACAGGCATTCCGTGCGGGTATTACACCTCGGACGAAGGAAAGTCGTGCGTGGTTTCTGAAGAAAGCACAGAATATGCGGGGTATCAATCGAGAGTCTTTGATGAAGGAAGAACCCATCAAGGCAAGATCTAAACAGATCATTGGTGGTATGTTCATGTTTACCTATGATCCTAAACATAAAGACAAACTACCATACTATGATGCATTTCCATTGGTGATTGTTCTTGGGCCTGCGAAGGGTGGATTCTTAGGATTGAATCTACACTATCTACCACCCAAGTTGAGGATGCAGTTCTTTGCGAACATCATGGATATCCAAGGTAGTAAGTTGAGTGAAGATGATAAGTTTTCTTTGACATATAGAATGTTAAAGAAATCTTCGAATCTGAGATACTTCAAACCATGTGTTAAACATTATTTGAATTCTCAGGTCACCAGTCGTTTTGCGGAAGTACCTGCACCAGAATGGGAGATTGCAATCTTTCTGCCAACCGCACAGTTCCGCAAACGAAACAGTTATAAGGTTCATTACGATAGTAGGCAGATGATACGATGAGTGCAGGATTTTCAATCGAAGACCTAAAGGGTCAAATAGGTGGTTCAGGTGGACTTGCGAAAGCAAACCAGTTCATGGTTCAACTACCCCAACTAGAGAATTTCAGAGTAGATGCGAGAGAGTTGAATTTATTCTGTACGGTCGCTGCATTACCTGGCCGACAGATCATGAGTTTAGATCATGCGATTGGTACAACCAACCGAAAGATTGCGAATGGATATGCAACAACAGATCTGACATTGACTTTTCTGGTTGCGAACAATCACATCATTCGTCAGTACTTCGAAGCGTGGCAGAATGAAGCACACGATCAGGTAAATCGAACTGTGGGTTATTTCGAAGACTACACTAAAACAGTTCAGATTTCTACTATGGAAAGAGGTCTTAGATTAAGTATTGTTAAGAAACAATTAGGATTTGTAGATAAGGTACCGAGTTTCTTAAAGAATCGATTACCAAAGATAGGCCCTTTTGATCTTTCTCAAGGAGAACTTGATCTTGGTGGTTCCTTTTCTATGAAGACTACATATACATGTAACCTGTTGGAATGTTATCCAACATCATTGACTGATCAAACATTGGGTAATGGTGAAGAAGGTGTTATGGAATTGAGTGTACAATTGTCGTATACTGATTGGGAAAGTGTGGTCGGTGACTACACTAAAGAAGGTGAAGATATTGCACGTGGTGCGGTAAGCGGAGTCTTTGCAAAATTATTTGGTTAATTATTGGAGAATATAATGGCATTACCTAAGTTAAACTCGACACCACAATATAGTTGTGTTATCCCTTCAACCAAAGAGACGATTAAATATCGTCCCTATTTGGTGAAAGAAGAAAAGATTCTAATGATCGCATTCGAGACCGGAGATCAGAAGGCTGCATTAAATGCAATCATCAATACTCTCCAAGCCTGTATCGAAGGTGAAGTTGGAGTAGCAGACTTAACAACATTTGATGTTGAGTATTTGTTCACCCAAGTCAGATCAAGATCTGTTGGTGAGAATGCGAAGATTTTAGTCCCATGTGGTTCGTGTGGACATAAGAATGAAATTGATATTGAGTTATCAAACATCGAGATCGTGTATCCCGAGAACTTTAATTCCCGAATCGAGATCACAGATCAGGTTGCGGTAGAGATGAAGTATCCTTCATATTCAGATGTACTGTCTATGAATTTCGAGAGTGATCAGACCGAGATGGGTATGCAGATTCTTGCTCAATCCATCGATGCGATCTTGACCGAAGACGAAAGAATTTCCACGAAGGATGTGGGTAACAAAGAAGTGATGGACTTCATTGAGTCTATGACATCTGACCAATTTAAAAAGATGTCTGATTTCTTAGAGTCGATACCTTCATTGAAGAAAGAGATTAAACAACCTTGTTTGGATTGTGGAGAAACAATCGAACGAACATTGCAAGGGATTAGCGATTTTTTATCATAAACCTTTCTCACGATAATTTGGTCAATCATTATAAGACCAACTTTTCGTTGATGCAACATCATCATTATAGTCTAGGTGAGTTAGATATGATGATGCCGTGGGAAAGGGAGATTTACGTTAGTATGTTAATTGATTATGTGAAGGAAGAAAACGACCGTATAAAACAAGAACAACAAAGAAATGGATAAACCAAAATGGCAGAACAGAACTTAGGTAACGCGATAGAACTCCTTAGAACGGAGAACGCAAAGCAATCCGCAGACCAAGTACAGTCTACAGATCAGATCAATAAGAACATTGAAAAGTTCCTAAAGGGTCTGGCTGCCATGGCGGGTGACAAAGAAGAAGAGAGACGCGACAAGAAGAAAGATAAACCAGAAGGCGCTGTAGGGTTTAAGAAATCTGATATCACCGGTGGTTTCGGATTGGCTGGAATGGTCGGTGGTATTCTTGCAGCAGTTACAGGATTTGCGGTAGGTGTAGTAGATGCCTTCAAACGACTCCTGAGTAACTTGATTCCTAAGTCTATCAAGAATGCATTTAAGAATTTGAGTAATGCATTTAAGGCAGGAACGAATGGTGTTAAGGGTCTGTCTAAAGCTGCGAATGGCGCTTTCCGATCACTCAACACTATAGAAAAGGGTATTCGTGCATTAGGTGTTGGATTCCAGTTTGCAGTCGATAAGTTAAAATCTGCGGGTAAATTAATCCAAGGCGGTTTCCTCAAAACAGTTAATGGGATTAAGAGTGCTATACTTTTCCTCGCCAAACCTTTCATTGCAATCAACAAGGCATTTAGTGGGGCACAAGGTGGTATTGGTTTCCTTTCAAAAGCAAGTGCAACCATAGGAGAATTCTTTAAGGGTATTGGAACCAAGATTAAAGGTTTCACTGACCTGTTCGGTAAGTCAGGATTCCTCGGTAAAATCTTTAATGTGTTCCGAGCACTAGGAACCAAGATTCCTGTTATCGGTCAGATCATCGCTGGTGTGATGGCAATCTTCGATGGTTTCGGTGACGCGGCCAAAGAGGTTGGTGGTTTCGGTAGTAAAATAATCAGATTCCTTACTTCTGGAATAGGTACATTCTTTGGTGTAGTGATTGGTGGTATCGGAGATCTTGTCAAGTGGGCTGTGAGTAAACTTGCGGGTTTATTTGGTCTTGATAAAGTAAGTGCATTTCTAGACTCGTTTTCATTCGAAGAAATAATCATTGATATGTTCGATAGTCTTGGTACTATGTTGATTGATGCTAAAGACTTTGTAGTTGGTGCCTTTACCGGTGGGTTCGACAATTTCATGTCTAAATTACCAACTATGATTAAAACTGTTCTTGACTATACAATATTTGCGATACCCACTCTTTTGTCCAAAGCTGCACAATTTATTGGTGATGCGCTTGGTTTTGATATGAGTATGTTAGATGGTTTCAGTCCAACACAATATTTAATAGATATGATGGCATCTGTCACAAAAGTTGTTTCAGATTCATTTAACTGGATCGTTGATAAAGTTACCAACTTTGATTTTGGTGCAGCACTAGGTGCAGCACTTGATTGGGGTCATGAGATGATGATGAAATTAAAAGGCATCATCGCAGGTATTTTACCAGACGCAGATTCATGGGCAGGTAAACTGATTCCAGATGCGGTCTATGATTATGTGAATGAAGCTCCACCTAAACCAGTAGAGAAAGCAAAGGAAGAACCAGTCGCACAAATGGATTTGGGTGAAGATGCGCCTGGCGCATTGACTCAAAAAGACGTTATCGGTATTAGTGCAGAAGAACAAGCATCCAACGTTGTATCACTCGAAGCTGCACGTGCCGGAGATACTTCAGTTGGTGATGACCTAGACTCGATATCTGTCACTCCCAAGGAGATGAATGAGGTAACTAAACAGTTCATCAAAGATATGGAAGATCCCCAATGGATGGCTGAGGCAGCGGAAAAACGCAAGAAGCGTGAAGAAGACTTCGCAAAAATGGAAGAGGGATCTAAGAAGGCACGACTATCCAGAGAAGAAAAACTTGCTGTCATGAAAGAAAAACGTGATGCAAGGATGTTGGAAAGAGAAAACAAATACCGCGCAATGAAAGAGTCCGGTATGAAGGACGGCGAGAAACTTTCAGCCGACCAATTAGGACAGGTTGATCGTAGTCTCGAAAGAATTGAAGCAATCAAAAAGTATCGTGGTGTGGATGTTGATAATATGTCTAGAGAGAATGCACGTTCTAGTGGTGGAAACGCAGTCACAGTAGTTGCACCATCTTCACAGAACGTGACAAACAATACCAATCAAAGTACTGCTGCGATTATGTCACAGAATCAACCGACAGTTGATCAGAACGATAGGACTTATGCTGTAGCATAAAAAAAGGGGGACTTGCGTCCCCCCGTGTTACTAGTCTTCTTGTGCCATCTGCGCAAAGTAAGATAGTGTGTCATCTTCCTCCGCGACAGCACCTACCGTTGGTGCAGGAGCAGAAACAATCTCAGGTTGTGGTGCAGAACGTCCAACGTTCGCTTCCGCAGTCTGAGTTAATGCTTCATTACGGATGGTGGTGTTAGCACCTACCGCAGTACCCAATACCAATTCCAGACGTGACTCTAATTCCTGATAGGTTTTAAAGTTAGCAGGATCTACGAACTCACCCAAGTCATACTGTTGATTATAAGTGGCTTCGAGTTTAGTCTCGTCCGACTCATACAATGCAGAAGTGGACTTGAACTCCGACTTATCATAGTTACGGTAACCCGCAACATTACGAATCTTCAGTTCGAAGTCAGCACCATTCCAAAAATCAAATGGGTTGATAGGAGTTTCGCCAGGGAATTGTGGTTGCATCAGATCCATGATTTTGTCAAAGATCTTCTTACCAAACTCATAGTAAAATACTTTACCATTGTTCGATGGGTTTGCAGGATCGTTTACCACAAGTATATTAGACACGTAGTGAAGACGGCGCTTCTGTTTACGTGCAGTTTCTTTGTCATCTTCGATACCCGAGTTCCACAGACGTGAATTCAGTTCGGATACAGGATCCTTCTGACCGATGGTAGTCAACGATTTCTCGATGTACCATTGACCTTGAGGGCCTTTGAATCCGTGATCCCAATATCGTACCCAAGGCATATCTTGACCTTCCATTGCAGGAAGGAAACGGACTACTGCGTAACCATTGCCGTTATCATCAACGGTTGGTTTCCACTTACGTTCGTCATCGTACTTATTGGTTTTGGTGTTAGTACCAGATGCTTCTTGAGCGGCAGATACTAATTTAGAAATGTCGGTAGAACGACTTTTTAGGTTTGCAAAAGACATATGTTTTCTCCAGTATGTTCAGCGTTTTCAGTTTATTTACAGTTTTTTTACACAGCGTATTTTCAAATGTTTCTTGATTGTACCATAGTATTCTAACCTATTTATACACATAAGTCAAGTGTTATTTTAAACATCCAGAGAATTAGTTTTCTCTAGGAAGTTCAAATTCATCGCCTCGGTTTCAAGACAATCTATAATTGAAGGCGTCAAGTACTTCTTAACATCTTCAACTTCCATGTTATTCTTCTCGCACATATGAACAATAGAGTCCATATAGTTAAGTCCGGAACTACGTACCGTCCTCTCCACCATCTTCGAGAACCTCTTCTTGTTCATGAAGTTTTCGCTTGTGTTCGTCTCTTCGGTACTCAGATTCGGTACCGTAAATTCTATCGTCATTCTCTTTCATCTCCTCGGTGTATTCACCGATATCTTTATAAAACCATCCCACAACTCTCTTGGGACGACCACTAGGAAAGTATGCAATAGCATGAACGACAGTACCCATCTTACCTTCTCGATGTCTTCCATAACGTGCATCTAACCAGATACTAGAGTCGAGATACCTTTTCAGGTTTCCGAGATATACCTCTAGTGTCTGATACTCATGTCTTTCCTTAGAATCCTTCGATAGTCGTTGTGCCTTCTTGGATCGAAGTTCCACACCTATCTCTTTGACCCACTCGCGAACCTTTCTCCAATGTATCGGACTATCATCATCCATATCCAATAACAAAGGATGTACAGATTTTGAACCATCATGACCACGAGCCTCTCGTGCTTTTGCGAGTCTTTCACTCGCAGCGGCACGTTGGGCATCAGACATTGGTTTACGTTTGCGTTTTACTACCATGCTTCACACCGATATTCTACAAGGTTTTCAGTACGGAAAGATCTCCAGTCATTCACTTCGGTATCGAATAGAACAACTAGTTCTTCATTACTCTTGCGTTCCTTACCTTCTTCGGGTACCTTGTCTAACGGAATATGTTCGGAACTCAAAGTACCAATCATATTACGAAGATCACCATTCACCTTCTTGAACTGTAGGTGCACGATACCCTCTTTCAAAGCATCAACTATTCCTTGCTTCTTCAATTCGAGCGACTGCTTCTTCATCATCTCCGGTGTTAGTTCGTTCACTGCTTGTTCCATTATCATCTCCTGACCCTGAGGCCTCTTCATGTAGTTGTTTTACCCAATCATCACCTTCATCAAAGTAAACGATTAATCGTTCGTTTGCAATGATAAGATCTTCGATGTTTTTTAACTCACTTTCATCAGCACCATCTTTAATACGTTCTTGGACGTAAATGATGTTATTGACATAAGTGTCTTTCAGAATACGTTTAGTTACTTCTACGTCTTCTTTGAACTGCTTTTCCGTGTAGGACATAACGGGTCTTCTCCTTCAATTTTATTAATTTCTTGTTCATGCAGAACTTGCATTCTTCGTGATCTTCTTTGACTCTGTAATCTTTGTTGCGCAGATCTGAGTTTAAGATATCTCATTTGTTTAGACATTATATATCATTTCCTTACCACTGTCAAGTTAAATTTACCACTTTTTTACATTCATTCAGTCTACGAATACTCGACATCACTCCATATAGGTCATCCTCATTGTCTACACTAAACGCCAACCAAAATATTAACATCACTCTAAGGAGATACAAACCAAGTTGGTGTCTCGCGTTTTGTCCATTTGGCAAAGTACTTTTTCTCCTGTACATAGTAGGTACGGTATCCGTCAACTACACTATCTCTTTTACATTCGTCAGGCATACACTGTGGCATAACTGACTCATAGGCGGTCTGTTTGATGTTCTTAGGCGCAAACCATAACATACCGGATAGTTTGTCGTAGGTCGCATGAACACGTCCATACCGGTGTTCATACTCCTTTGCAGTGGCCTTGAAGTGTTTGTATAACCAACGATAGTTCTTATCGTTCTCGCGACACCAGATGTTAGATGGGTGGTTGACATGAGATGCCTTGTACAACAACTCCTCACGTGCAGATTCTGTAACCCTCCACCGTTTGATTTTACTACCGTTCTTGGTCTTGTCCAAATACAACTCACCATCCAGTACACGATGTGCGGTAGACAGTAGTTGACCATATTCGATAACCATCTTGACTACATGTTTGTCACACATCAACTGTGCAGCTTTCACAGGATCATCATCTAATCGAAATACATTCATTAATCAAAGTCCTCACAATCCCAAACACAAGAAACGATATTCTCTACATTAATAATGGGCAATTTTAATTCCGTGGCGATTTGAATGGTGGTATATCCATCTTCGTACATACCAATAACATTTGATACAACCGTACTTGCACTATCATAAAAATCATCATCAAGGTTCCAACGTCCACCGGTACGTCTCTCTTCTTTCTTACGGTCAACCATAACCGCAGACTTGTTGAAACGTTTAGCGAACTTAGCGACAGGATTGGAGGTCTTACCCAATCCATGTTTCTTTTTATTCGTCATTTCCTTTCCCCTTTACCTCCCACCATACTACCATAAGTAAACAGAATATGGCAAGAGAAATAATATCAGAAAAAAGAAACTCACCACTAATCATTGTTATACAACCCATAGTAAGTCTTACCAAAGATGCGGTATGCTTCTTTGTCTTTCACAACGTAGACTTCACGGAGACGACCAACATAACCAACACGAACAACCGTGTCGTAATCGATAGTTCCGTCACGCATCATCATGCGGAGGATCAAGTCATACTTCAAACCAATTGCGGAATTCAAAAGTTCACCAACTTTATATTTTTCACGACCGAGTTGGATCTCTTTGTCAACGACAGGGCGTTCACCAAGTGCGTGAGAGACTTTCATATCACAAGTCAAGTCCATTCCCATGAACATAGAACGTTCACCAGTAGAACCGTACACAACATTACAAGTATATTGATTAAACATTATTTATCTTCCTCTTCAATTTTATTACCATAGTAGTCGTTTTTACCTTCACGCATACCTTTTCGAATTTCGTCTCTTTCATACATCGCAGCGAGAGAACCACTGACCAAAAACACCGCAAAAATAACTACCAACAACCAAGTTAGTATATTAGTTAACAATTCCATTACTTCACCTCCACCTGATCGACCCAAGCAACATCACGTTCAAGATAAGTATGTCTGTAGTTAAGGGCATCGACCATAGTGTCGAACATCTTACAGTTTATTAACTGGTCATTAACAACGTTTCTCAATACATATTTAATCATAACTTTCTCTCTCATCTCAATAGGGTACTATTATCTCATTATTAGAACAAGAATGCAACACTTATTTCACTTATTTTTAGAACATTTTGTTATAAGCATATAACTCATCGTTTGGTATCGTTTGGTAGAGGAAAGAGAAAATGTTGTCAGTCTCTTGTGAAGTATTGGCTGCATCGACAACTACCATGTCAACGTTATCATTGTCATACCAATCCATCTTGTTGGTGAAGCGGTCTGCAACACGATTGAAGTAGAACACGTGAGTATCATCAGTCTTGGCGTAATTGAATATTCTGTCTTTCATAATCATCTTCTCTCTCATCTCAATAGGGTACTATTATACCACCACTCTATGTATCACACAACCCCTTTTTTAGAACATTTTGTTATATGCATATAACTTTTTCGAATATGGAACGAGAGTGGGATACTATATTGGGTAGGTGAACCCACCCCTTGGTACTATAATCCAATGAGACCCCACCCATGATTCGCTATAGCATTGAGGATGATAAAGATACAAGTCGCCATATGAGTACACCACCACACAGTCCTAATGCCAGCAACAGTATTAGCTTGGGTATCAGTTTCTCCGACCTTTTCACCTAGACTCTTCGCCCATATTCTCCACCACTTATGTATCATACAAACCCAAATATTGGTCAACTCTACTTATTACTTCTAAGTTAAACTCCGCTACATCACGTTCACTAAGCAACTTTTCTTTCTGTGCTTGGATGCCAATACCTATTTTATTATAATCATTAATGACGCATTCATACTTACCACCACGCCACATCTCTTCAACAACACATGCTTCACACGCATCATGTAGGTTATCATAAACACCGACTACGTAGGAGTGATTTTCTCTATCACCCCAACGTAATGCTTCAACTACATAATATTCGGTCATCTTCATTTAACCTTCTCTCAAGAATTGCCTAACAACAATCTGGTTCTGCACTACTTCTTTCATGTAGCTGTAGTTGGGATGATTCTTATAGAGGGTCTCGAACTGTTCCATGATAGTTTCGTTTGTTGCACCCATGTAGACCAACGGGTCTACGAACTCTTGAACTTCTAATACTAACGTACTCATTGCAGACATAATACTTTCCTCAGTTATCTTAGATAATTATATAGTATTTCTGTAGGTAAGGCAACATATAAATAAAAGAAAATGAAAAATAAAGGTATAAATATGAGTGACGACATTTTTGATTTCGGTTTCACTATAGTTGACGAGGATGAACTGGATGCGGTTCAAGAGGCGCAGACAGCTGCCAATGAAAATTCTACGACTGTTAGCGAACTCGAAAAACGTTTAGACAATCTGTTCAATGCGGTACAACCTCTACTAAACAACTTGAAACAGAATCCCCAGAAAGATTATATTCTGTGGCCTAATCGTCTTGAGAAAATAGAACAATTCGAAGACCATATACAAAACATTTATAAAGGGTAACCCATGTATTATAGGACAGCAAACGAGCTCGTTATCAATTCACCTAGAGTGAACAGTACATCTATGAGTAGATATATTCACCGTGACATGAAAAAGGATGTGTGGGGTAGACTCAACTTTCTGATAGGGGGCGAAGTTAGAAAAAACGATCTGAACCTGAGATGGCATGACGCGGATGCAAATACTGTCAATGACGTGTTTAACTATGTCCCTATGATATTAAACTATATCGCACTAAAGGGTTACCGTAAGATACTGTTTGTCGGTCATTACAATTCGGCACAGACTAGTTGGACATTCCAACGTGGTAGTGATCGCCAGATACATAAGACTCCTTCAGTGAAGTCTCTCGAAGATACTATGGTAGATCCTAATGTATGGACACAGTTTATTCCCATTGTTAAGATGGAATACAAATATAACATAGAAATGCATACTGTAGTACCAACCGAACTCAGACATAGAAAATTGATGCACTCTTTATATAAAAGATATGAAATCGATTTGATACCGGCAGATAAACAATACAAAGGTGGCCAAGAAACCCTTGGACTAACACCACCACCAGATACATCATATGATTGTGTTATACTTGCAGGTGTTCCTAAAGAGACCGAAGATACTGCTTTCACTTATCATCATGTGAAATCAGTATTCGCACCGTACTGTGATGAATCTTTTGATATAATAGATATCAATTATCAAGACCCAGACAAAGCAAAGTATATTGAAGGCGCGATAGAAGAGAATAGTGAATGGTTGAATCAGGTGTTTGTGAACCGTTCTATTTGGGACAGTAAGTTCAGAGAAATGTCAGAAGAGGATCGTGCCATTGAATATTCGATACTCAATGACATGATCCGGTGTCACAAAGGTTAGTTCCAGTCTACGTTCTTAGGTACATAACCTGCGATCTTAGAACGAATCTCTTTATCTAATTTGTCAACGGGAGTAGGTGGTTTACCTGCTCTCTTGACATAGAAGTAGTTTGCGTCTTTGACGTATGAACCACCCTTACCAGACTTCGCCAGATTCGCATCTACACCAACTTTGTTGAATGCGAATACGATATCCCCATCCATATACTTCTTGAGTTTGTTACCCATGTTGATGATATCACCCATAGTGTTAGCTGCACCACGGTGAGTGTTAACAAGAATCTCGGTAGGTACAACACGTGCACGTTTCGCATTCTGTGCCTTCGCAACTTCGATATCATTCACAACCCATACGATATGGATGTTCTTTTTATCGTAACCTAACTTAGACGCATCGTTCGCAACCTTCTCCAACTTAGACAATTCCTTGAAGGTCATGTCGAAGATGATGTTTGGTTTACGATCAGCAGGCGCGGTCAATACTGAACGATAGAATAACTTCTCTTTGTTCTTATCAGTCTTTAGATAGATACCAATGATTTCGTGTAGTTTCTCTACATTCTTAGGATCTTTCAGGTTCTGTGACAATTTAAAAATATCCACACCGAGTTCATCCATGACTCGTTTCTGGATCGCAGGTGTCTTAGCTGCAAGTTTCTTCAACTCATCCACATCGAAAGTCTTTCCTTCGATACCTACCAGATTACTCAGAATGAATCCTTTACCAGAACCCGCACCACCGGCCATGATAACAATGTTACCAAACTTAGGGTATGCTTTACCACCAAAGGTAATGAGTTTTTCAAGTAACGCTTCCGATTCTTCTGAAAGGAAGGTCTCTTCTTTTAAGAATGTGTTAAAAGATTGCATTTAAATTATGTTCCCGAATGTTATTTTATAAGTGTATTTATACAAAACAGGCAATCAAGAATGCAACACCACACCAAATAAGTACGTTGGGTCGGAACTCCCAAACAGTTTTAAAATCAACACAAGTGTACTTTATAAACTCACCGAACTTTTTACTGATTTCTATCACATCATCTATACTAGGCATTATTTTTTCTCCACAACTATTTTGACATTATCCCCTACAGGGAATTTCAGTTTACTATGACTATGATACAGGAAAAACGTGGTCTTGTCAAACTCTTCGAACATCTTTGTCCAAATAGGTCTCCAGTTATTTGCGAGACGATGTGTGTTCTGTGAACTTCGATCTGATTCTAATAACAAGTCAGTATAACTACGGAGACTTGTATCGAACATGGAATCGAATCCGTAGATGTGGACTTCAGTCGCCTTCTGTACACGACATGCGTAGTCTACTGCCATATGACCACACGAGTAATTTGTCGCAGCCTGTGCTTCGTTCTGTCCTTGTAGTTTCGCATAAGACGGGATATGTGTGTGCATTGCCTTGATCTTCTGCGCATACTTCAGATAGAATGCGGGTTGCATTTCCATCCAGTGACGTGGACGGGTACCCAATATCCAATCATACATATCCAATTTGATATGACCATTGGCGAGTGCTAACATCATCTTATAGTCAACCATACAAGTAGCGAACACTTCATTGTTCGGAATCTCGAATGGGGGCATATTGCAGATCAGGAGTTTACCTTCGGTACCTCTTTCGAACCGAAAGGCATTATCACCATTGCCTAAGATATTCCATCTCATGCTTCGAATCCATGTTCTTCAATTAATATTTTACGATTACGCAAATGTTCATCTTCGATATCATCCTTGGATTGTCCGTGGTACGCAACCGCAAGATGGTCTCGAATCATAATCTCATTAACGGTCATTTGTCGGTCGGTTTTTGCGTCATAGACGAGGAACTCTCCGAGGATTCGGCCGTACTTTCCTTTACTGTCGAGTCTTGTACGGAGGACAGATGTTTCTCCCAGTGACTCCGCAAGGAATCTGGAGGCGAGTTTACCAAACTTTTTCTCGATAGGGTCACGAGTACGAGACTCGGGAGTATCAATACCGTATAGGCGAATACGCTGATTAGCATAAATGATACCGAAACCAAGATCAATATCGACATCCACAGTATCACCATCAACAACTCTAACAATTTTGCAAGAATATTCATACATTAAAAGTACCTCTCCAAAATCTCTAACTGTTCATGGTAGTCCGCAATGATCTTCAACTCGTGTTCTATCGCTTCCATCACATCAGGATGTTCACCAATACCGGTAGGATTGGCCAAGTAAACTTCCACGTTCATTTTATGTTTGTTAATCTTACCCACCGCATGGGATGTCAACGACTCAATTATCTGTTTTCTCATTCTCTACAACCTCTGGTTCATCTGTATTCATAGTGCGATAGTATATCACAACTTCCTTCAGTTGATTTATATATCGTTTTATTTCCTGCATGTTATATGCCATCAACTCATAATCACCTACCGACATTGCAACAAAGACTAATTGTCCTTCGTGTCGTTTCGCAATATCTTCTAGAAAAGTGTCAATGTTCTTGTCACTGACCACATACCACCGAGGATCTTTGAGGTCAATCTGTCTAGGCATTGGGGGATGGATAATAGGAACCTTTATCTCTACCGTCTTAATCTCTACTGGTATAGGTTCTGGTACTTTACCCCAGTTACCTAGTGTTGTACAACCACTACTTATCAGTGTTATCAATAACAGCAGTGTCGTTTTCGATACTGTCGAATACATCTTTAGTTCCTCGGTTGATTCTTGTTTCTATCAGAGTCGGTTTTGCAGCTGCAAGTCGTGATAGGTTATGTCGTGCAAAGATTGCAAGGTATCGTTTAGACTCTGCCTCAATCTCTGCATTACGAGAGGACATCGCATTCAATGCTTCGGAAGTCTTCTGTAGGTTATTCTGTAACGCTTCTATCGTCTTTACTTGTTCTTGTTCACGTAACTCTTGTGCCGCAAGAAGTACCTGTTGTTGTACAACTTGACCCAACAAAGGTTTGTGTATGAACTGATAGAATCCTGCAAACGTGATACCCATACAAAGTATCACTCCTAATAATATTTTACTGAACATCGTGCCACGCCTTCTTTATATACGGTAAGTATTCCAATTCGTGTGGTTTTGGTTTACCACCACAATCCACAATCTTACAACCACTTGGAATATATTTAGGGAATATCCAATTACCCAAAACCTTACTACCAAGATGAAACTTCAGGTTGAGTTTGAGGTTTTGATTGAACTCTTCGTCCATATAGTAGATCTCAGAGTAACCGCCTGGTTTCCATTCTTCGAGTAGACGACCTGTCCATACTTGGTCACCCCCATCATAGTCAAACAGTCTCCAACTATCCAAGTTGAACAACTCCCAAACTTCCTGCATCTTACCACTTTTCAGAACCATCATCGAAGAACTGAACTTGTTATTTTTCCAACCAATAGCATCGGATACACATGCGACCTTAACAACTTCACTCTCTAGGGCAAGGATTGCCTCTCGTATCTCGTCATCAAAGTTCTTTATCAATACAGTGTCAATATCAAGATAGACAGCATATCCATCATAGAATGAATCATATGCTTTCATCTTATTCCACCAACCTTTACCTGCACCAAAAGGTGGTTCGATGGTATTTGCGATATCCGAAATCTCATCTGGTCGGTCGGTGATGCACCACGCCTCCACTTTGTAACCACTCAACTCTTTGAATCGAGTGATCAACTTACGTGCGTATACCATTGGGTATTGATCTGTACATACAGTAATTAAGTTAATCATGCGTCTACCAAGTGTATCCCTTTTCCATAGTTGTGTTTTGCTAAACAACCCTGTTGATTCTGAATAGTACTGAAAGAATCATCGACCACTACAGGCCATGGGTAATACTCTTCTAACCAAGGGAAGTTCATTATATTAAGATAGATGTCTGTGGGTCGAGAATAGTCAGAGACCTTTTCTAGAAACTCTTCTGCACCAGAAGGTCTGACAATATAAGAGTGTGCACCCTTAAAGTAATCTGCCTGTACTAACGGAGACGTACCTAGTGTCATCGGTGTCTTAAACTTACCGTAACTAGGTTGTCCAATTGTCACACACTTATGGAATCCAAACAATACCGGAACACGACCAGTGAATATTGCATCGTGTTCTAATATCATCACATCTTGTTTGGTCTCGACTGAATACTTCCATAGTGACATATGTGAAAGGAAACACGCAAGTGCATTCTCGGTCTTGGAATAACCGCCCTGAAACATATGAACCTGAAGACCCGCATCCTTGACCATAGACTCGAAGTCTGGATGTCTAGGTGTTACTGCATACCACTTCTCAACTTTGATACCGTATCGTTTGGCACTTGCAATACACCTATCCGCAGCTTGTTGGGATAGGTGATTGTCTTCAATCGTAATAACGAAAGACTTCACTTATCCGTCCACTTTCAACCGGATAAATTCGTACTTAATAATCGCCATCTTCTTACCATCAATCTCTACTGGCATTGCTTCTGACCAATTACAATATACCTTATCACCTGCTGCAATCTCTTTCTTATTTGCAACTTCTAGTCCCATCGCAACAACACGAGCAGGTTTATTACCTGTCGTAATATCTGCGGAAAGAATCAGTCCACCGGCAGTAGTTGTTTCTTTTGCATCATCTTCTGTCAATAAAACATTATCGTGTAAAACTTTCATTCAAATCACCTTGTTGTTGTAGATACAGTTCCCTGCACCTTAGTATAATATGGATACACCACTCGTATCCAAGGAAATAATTCACGACACATATACGCATCGTTGGGCCACATTCCATATTCCTTGACCTTCTCAAGTAACATAGATGCGCCATCTGGTTCTATATAGTATGCACTGTTACCTGCAATACCTTGGGGAGACATCTCGCCCGGATCGTTAATACGTGGTGCGGGTTGGACATCTGGTGTAGAAGCAACGATCTGGTGAAACAATCCTGCTCGTCTTGTCGCACCTCTAGGATCATTCAACCCAACCAGTTTATATCCTTCCACGTCACTGACATCAAACTTTCGAGTCATGAGGGCATCCGATTCAAATATAATTATAGGTTCGTTGATAGTCAGACATAGATCCCATAGACGCATATGACTGATCGAACATGCCTCTTTTTTCTCTTGATTCGATGCGAGATACGCAGTCTTCATTATACCAGTCCGCAAATCCATGTGGTTTTCCGAAGGATCTTTGGGCCAGTTCCATCTATAGTTAGAAGTATTGAAAGACGTGAACTCTCGTTCTAGGTGAGACTGTATCGTCTTCGGTACAGTTCCCTCGAAGATGTTCAGATCGATATCACTTTCGGTCTTGACGATACTCTCAGACAACCTCTCAACTGACTTCTCTTGTCCATCAATTCTTATCACATATGCTTTAATCATTTTCTTTTACACACCACTACTCTACTTGAACCATGTTTAGCTGTCACGGTGAAGGCGACAACCTCTTCGAATCCTAAGTCATCTATAATCCCCAGAAACTCACCTTTACTTATCTGTAGGGGATCCATGCGAGATGAAACATTGTTGTCCCCAACCATCAACTCCACACAAAGAATACCTTCCTCGGTCAGTTGATCTGTCCATGTCTTCAAACACTTTTCTGGATAGTAAGAATGATCGAATGAGTTAGAGTACAATATATCAAACTTACCAACCCACTCTTCCTTTCTTTCATGAAAATCCCACTCAAACATATTAGAAAATTCATTCGCTGTCGGAGATATGTCGGTTCCTGTCACAGTCGCATCAGGGAAATACTTAATAAACCATTCAACTTCTCTACCATTACGTGCACCGTGACACAATATATTCTTACTGTTGGGGTACATCTCGCACACCTTTTCAACAGTACTTTCACTACACCAGACAGCGTGTAACTTTTGTTTGTTCGCTGCTATCTGTAGTTTTCGATACTCTTCGTAATTTTCATAATCATACAACTTCATATCTTCTTCATCAACTCTTCTACGTTCTCACCTTGATTTGGTAACAAGTCTTTTAGAAAGAAGTGTACAAAGTGACAATCTTCAATCTTAGTGTTTGCACCATATAAACCATTCCACACATGACTCATCTTCTTGGTGGGTACATCATACTTCTTAATAAAGTAGTTGAGTAAAGTCTGGTCAGTTGACCACTTCCATGGCCCCAATCCATCAACAAAGTCCTTGAACTCCATACGAGTAATAAACTGTTTTGCGGTCTGACCATTCAAGTATGGTTTGAAGTTCTTACAGTTTAACACAATCATACCCATGTTGGCAAACTCATATCCAAGTGAGTTGGGAAAGAAATTTGCTACGTTGTAGTTTTGCAATTGTTCGTACTGCATACGAGAGTAGTTTTGAATCTTCTGTTTGTACTTGTCGGTGATAGGCATCTCACGTTCAATCACTGCACCGAATGCATCCTCTGTACCAAAGTCTTCGAAGATGTTTGGTGCGTCTGGTCGAATGTAGATGTCTGCATCAATGATTGCAATCTGGTCATACTCATCAAGTAAGTCAAATGCATTCTCTTTCTCATAGATAGGTAGAAACCCACCATGTTTCTGCCAACTCTCGGTACTACGGTTACTTGTGAAAGGGTCTGGTTTGACCTTGAGGATAGGTGTACGTTGAATACGATGTTCGACACCATGACGGGTTGCGTACTCTGCAACACTTTCGATACATTTCGCATACAACTTAGAATCTATCTGTTTTCCCAGACAAACCTGATATATCAGTCTTTTCACAACTCATCCTCATATGCCAACATGGACACAATGGATGACCTTATAATGGCTTCGATTCGTTCATTGAGAGTATCATAGAATATGAACATCTCAGAATCTTTGCGTTTATTATAGTCGTCCATTGGGTACCCAGTCAAGGTGAGTTCTGCGCCAGTACGATAGTGTTTGAATGTTATGTTATACATTGTCTAACTCTTGTTATGTTTGGTCGTAAATCCGACAGAATAATCTTTTATATGTGAACACTTGTCATAATGAAAGTATCCATGCGCCTTACACACTTCCCAGATCCAACCATCAGAGTTGACTCTAATACGATCCTCGCTTATTCTTATTAACACCTTTGCAACATCTGGTGTTATATAATATGCACCACCCGCAAGAGATGTACGTCTCTCCTTGTGTATGTCTGGAGGATCATGAGCCAAACACGCCATAGGTTTAGTGTATATTGAAGGTTGAATATTCATAACCAATTCAATATCATGTTCACACACTATCATAGGAGTGTCAGTATCAATACATTTTTTCCAAAGATAGTAATGACCGTACCACACACACTTTTCAGAGACAGTGAACATTACACCATCCGGAGTGCTTTTACTATGTTTGTTCCCAAAGAGCAAATCAAAATGATCTTTGTAAGTCTCGGGTGTAACACCTTCGAAAAAATTAACATCGAACCCAGCTTTCAACCAAGAAGGTAATGCAAGTTTTCTATAGTAATCGGAGATGGGATTCCCACTCATCACGATCATCCATACCGGTGGTTTAGAGTCATTCAAACTAAACGTTCCTATAATCATTAAGATCGAAAGAAGTTCCAATCATTTTCATTTCTGATCTTGAGTTATTAGTATACACCAATGTCTCCGGAGTGTCAAGTAGAAAATCACAATCTCTACAATAATCCGTGTATTCTCCAGTTCTATGAGACTCGCGTAGTGCAGAGTACTCTTCACCTCGAATAATTTCTTCTATCGTATTGACGGATGTATGTCCGAGAACTGCTTCTTCATCCCGACCAAGTACTTGACAGCACGGATGAACTGCACCCCGATGACCATCCACCCCACCAGCACGGATAACAACGTCAGGAGAAAAAGGACGACCACAAGTTTTGACATTACCAGTTCTAGCATTTGTTTCACCTATATCATATGCACCAGACCAGTTGTGCATTTTCCAGATCTCGGTCTTACAACCAAGTTCTTCTACTAAGGCCTTGTACTGTTCTAGTTCTTGTTCAATATTATTATTGTCTGTAATCAGGTGGTATGTCTCCACAACACAATCCGACCCAGACTCCTTTACATAATCCATCATTTCTTTTACATGTTTCTTGATCAACTCATAATTACTACCCCGAGTGTTATTCATCCACTCTTGATACTTCTCTGGTGTAGAACCAACAAAAGAGAATCGGAAGAAGTCCAATCCTGCGTCCACACAGTCCTTCATGAATTGACCATGCATACGAAAACCATTAGAGAAGATGACTGCTTTTGCATCATACCTCTTAACGATTTTTATATATTCTGGTAGGTTACGATTCATGGTTGCTTCACCCGAACCATCTAGGTTGACAACATTCAGTCCATGTCGTGCACAGTCTTGAACATTATCTTCGAACTCGATCAGTGACATCTTGGTTAAGAAACCTTTGTGTCTACCTCCGGTACGTTTATCTTGAGGACACATTGTGCAATCAAAATTACAGCCGCCCTGTACTTCAATTACCGCTCTGTCTATGTTTATTTCTTTCACTGAAAAATCCTCTCGCTTTAGTTTCATGTTCTATTGCTTTTCTCTTGGTGTTACCTAACATCTCAGGGATATTATTCACCCACCAAAATATATTCATTTCTTCATTTTCATCGTGTGTAGTTCGTACACAATGAGGCGTATGATAACGTGTTATACCCTCATTACTTATAACTATCGTAGGTCTATATAAGTTACGAGCAATGTAATGCCACATACCATCATAACATATGACTTGACGACACGTAGAGATATGATAGAGTGCTTCCGAAACAGGAGTTCTATAGGTCAATTCTGTTATATGTAATCCCGCCGCAACCAACTGATTTATTATAACATCCCATTTGTCATTTGTCAACTGTCTTTTCCATGTTTTTGGAGTTTCTGCATTAAACAGCGGTCTCCATATAACAATCTTATTATTGTCAACTTTTCGGAATGCATCCTTCCGGAATATCCAATCACTGTTGGGAATATCTCCTCCTACCTCATCCGAATACTTTCCACTCTGAAACCAAAACCTATTCTTCTTGGGTCGGTTTATGGCCATGACTCTGAGACTACCATCGTCCTCTCTGGTAACATCATCGTTATATCTCCAATCACTGTAACGTGTCCGTTCATTATACACGTGTATGACCGTCACATCATCCTTTCTATGATAGAAGTTATGGATGTACTCTAGTCTCTCTATGATTGTTTCTGGATCTTCGAAGTGGTGTAGATGGTCTTCTTCATGTTCCCAATGAAACTCTAAAGTAACTTTCTTGTTTTCTTTGTAAGAAAAGTTATGGGCACAATTAAGTGCCCACATGAAATCACCAACTCCTGGCGTACCTCGCCAAGTAATAAGTTCCATTACTTATTCTTGTTACCGACTGCTTCCTTCGCATAGAACGCTGCAACAATCGCGGCAACAGATACAAAGTAAGTAGGTGCCATAGAACCTAACGTATTTGCTGCTTGGTCTAATCCTATCAAGGATGCCAGTACTACAGCGAAGGGATAAAGTAACATTCCGCCAAGTGCAAACCATGCCATGTTACGTTGTGCATCACGCATTGCATCTGCGTCTTCAAGTTCCTTTCGTTTGAACTCTAAGTGCATCTGTAGTTCTTGTTCGGTAATGTGACCATCACCGTCCGCATCAGCTCCCGCTAAAAACCCATCACTGTCTGCGGTAAGTTGTACCTTCTTTTTTTCTTCTGACATTTTATTCTCCTAGTTTAATGTTCGTGTAATTCACTACCATGTATGTCCCAATTAAAACCGATAACAAGTTTCTTACTATCGGTTATCATAGGACTTCTGTGGGGTAACATCGAAGGGAATACTACAAGATCCCCTTCTTCCAAATCTATTGGTGTTCCTAATAATTGTGTTCCGTTTTCCGGATCTTCTAATACTACTTGAAGGACACCGGACATGTTCGCACCTTCATGGGTGTGCCAGTTGAAGTCTGCACCATGTTCACTATATTCTGCAAACCACATATTACCTATGCGTATGTCGGTACACTTCCAACTAGACATGTAGTCCTCTAGACTTGACCGCACAGCATTCTCGAATACTTCCCAATACAAAGGTTTTGCATCAACCTTGTAATCAGAATGAGACATGTTAGCATATTCACATACGTTGTTATCTTTTATCATTTCGATAGCAAGTAATATCTTGTCCTGAACACTTTCCCAATCATCAATTTTATATTTGCGTATATACTGCATTAGAATACTTTCACTCCGTACTTCTGTTCCCACAATTCTGCGTCATGTTCATCGTTGACCATAGGTCTTCCGCGAATGTTCAATGAGGTATTTAGTAACATCGGAACTCCGGTTCTTCGGTGATACTCTTCGATGATCTTACGGAATATAGACGGACAATCTTTCTTGACTATTTGTACACGTGCGGTACCGTCTACATGAGTGACTGACGTATAAGGATGTTTTGCTATAGAGGTGTATTGCATGTACTCATTCATTGGGCCCGAGAAGTATTCTTCTGCATACTCTTCTAGTATTGCGGGTGCGAATGGACGATACTTCTGTCTACGTTTGATTGTGTTGACCGTATCCTTTACGTCAAACCTCACATCCGCGATCAAAGACCTGTTACCCAGTGCACGTGGGCCAAACTCCGCTTTACCGTTCGCCAGACCACACACATGATGTTCTAAGAGGTGATCGACCACTTCCTGTACATTGACCTCCCTATCTATGTTGTAACCAGAATATGGAGACCAAATCAGTTGATCCTTCCCAGTTTCCTTTGCCCATGTCATTGCAGCAGTACCGAGACTCGAACCAGAGTCAGTTGGTGCAACTGCGATATGTACTTGACCCTCAAACAGTTCGTGTATCATTGAATTGGTAACAACATTCTGTGCACAACCACCAGAGTACACTAACTTGTTTCCGTGTTGTTTTGCAATATGCATGATCTGCATAATACCATACTCTGCAAACTTTTGAATACCGGCTGCGAAATCTTTATCTCCGTACTGTCCCAAGAAGTCGATTAGTTTATTTCGCATCTTACCAAATCCTACGAAACTCTTACTCTTAGGATTATCCATTAGTTCGGATGTACCAATCTCTGGTGCAAGGTCTGGTGTCTCTTCCCACCAATCGATTAACCATTGTACCATGTCTGGAGGTGCAGTACCGTATGAAGACAGTCCCATGACGACATACTCGTCCTCAAGTGGACGTAAACCCAACGTTTTTGTTGCACTCGTGTAGACTAGTCCAATAGACTTGGGGTAATGCCATTCTTTGATTAGGTTGAAGTTGTGGTCGTAGATGACCGCAGTTTGATATTCGCCTGCACCATCGATAGACACCATAACAGTATCTTCTTTGTCTTTCCAAGGGCGGGTGTAGAATGCGGTTGCGCAATGTGATATGTGATGTTCGTGGAAGTTGTCATAGACAAGACTTTCACCGATTGGTATTTCTTCGTGTGTAGAAATATCTCTTTGGAGTGTTCTGCCCTTTAAACCTCGATAAGTATCTCGGTATTTTTCTCGAAGTGCATAGTCTTCATAGAATGATACATGATCGTTGTCGTTAACATATTCCCAGAGACTTTCGGGAATGATAGGGTCGTTCTTCCTCTTAGAAAAACGTTCGGCCTGTGAAGCGAACTCCACAGTACCGTCCTTGTTTATAATTGATAGTGCTGCATCGTGATAATACTCACTGAAACCAACGTAACGCATAAATATACCTCATAGATTGTATGAGGATATTTAGTCACATTTTAACCAACCAGTTTTTCGTAGATCTCTTTCCAGTTCTTCACGCAAGGGATAGTTGGGTGGTTCATGTTGAAACCATGTTCCATCAACACACTCTCTAGACCAAGTTCAACACCCAGTTCGGCATTCTCAGTCTTATCTTCTACCCACAGACATTCGGTGTCACGGTAAGGTTCTAAGGCTTCGTCTTTGTCATCACCACAACCAAGGATAACGAACTTCTCGAACAAAGTCTCACCGAACAACTTCTGAAGATTTAGGATACGCAACTTCTGCGCATTAGGATTGTCACTCAGACTAGTAATCGCATGGAACACATAACCATGTTCTTCGTGCAACTTCTTCATGTAATGCATTGCATCACGTAGTGGGGGAAGGAACCCGACATGGGCACTCTCGTTAAACATACGGACTAACATCTTACCTGTCGCCTTGTCAATACCATAGGCTTCACTGACATCATAGACTAGGTTTGTTGGGTCAGCTAACTTGTGACCGTGTTCGTTCATCCAGATATCGAATGCGTAGAACCAGTTAAGAACTACACCATCGATGTCTGTCAATATTACATTTTCTTTATTCACTTTACTTCCTTACTTTCTAAATAATCAATAGTTTCGATAAATTCTTCAAGAACTTCGGGATATCTCACACCTAGAGTTCTCATCATAGATTCTAGGTAACCGATTGTATAATTTGGATTATCGTTATCCTTACGAATCAGTTCAATCATCTTTACAACAATGGCACCAGTTTCTACATAATTCATAATAAACACCTCTCTCTCTCAATTAGGTACCCATTATCTCATAGTTAAAACAAGATGTCAACACTTATTTACATTTGTTTTGGTGATAGTCGGAATTTGTTTGAGTGATAGTGGTCTAGCATGAGGATCTTCCATCCTCCGCCAGTATAGTGACAGAACTTCGCCTTCTCGAAGAACTCTTCTTCTGTGGCGTAGTGGGGGGAATCATTCCATGTCTGGTCTATGGTGACCAGATCGAAGTCGTGTTGCATCAACTGACCAGAGATGTATGGTTGATCATTCATTACAGACATATGGAATTCGGGTTTAGCGTAGAACCATTCTTTCCAAGGCATAAACAACTCACGTGCACGTAGACGTGCCTCGCGTGTCCATACAACCACACCGGTATTCAGTATGGTAATTTTGGATGGTCGGCTAGGTGGCATAGAAGGCACGACCGGAATGCCGTGCATCTGGAACTTGTTTACAAAGTCGAGATAGGTACTTTGTTTATAATCCCAAGAGTTATATCCACCACCATCAGCGGTGACGATATCACTCTCAAGTACACCGAAAACATCTCCGTCTTCACATATGTCGAAGATGTTTTCATCGGTGTTTACTACTATGTCGGTATCGGCAAAGAGTACCTTGTCGTACTTGTCGAACATCGGGTCGTAGATTACACGCAAACATTCAAATAGTATTGCAGTAGAATGGTCGTCTTTACAATACACCGCTTCATCGGAATAGTGATAATCCGCATCTACGTGATCTGCGTACTGTAAGAATGAATTGCGAGATATATCCGCACACTCTCGATACACTTGACTTCTCTTTCTACCTTCGATATCACCACGTTCATCAACCTTGTCGTTGACGATCATGTATTGAAAAATCGCGTTTCTCATTATCTCTCACTTTTCGTGTATCAGAGTTCCCATTCAAGGTCATCTGTTTATGTTTATTACGTTTCTTGTTTCTACTATCGTGACGACTGTACTTGGCCATACTAATTACTTATACGTTCTCTAAGGTTACCATTAGTCTTTCTGCACGGTTTGTAACCTGTCGATGCCAGAGACTATCACGTCCCTCTACACCTGCACGTTTCCAATCACCTTCTGCAATTGCACCATTGAAGTTCTTGAACTTACTCAAACGAGTACGTCCCATATTGAACATCATATTAACAAGTACACCTTGTACTTCGTCTGGTAAGTCGTCAAAAGACCCTTGTCCGTATAAAGCGTGACACTCTGATATTGCTGTATTGAGGTCGTTGTCAAAACACTCTGCGACTCTTTCTTCGCTGATTGAGGTTCCGACTGGTTGTCCATGTTCTGGATCGGTTTCGAGTACGAGATGGCCGACACCAAAGGTTGGATAGCCAAGGTGGTCGTTATAGATTTCATACTTGACTCCTTCGTCCACTTTTAATGTTTCGAATACTTCTTGTCTGTTCATTTCTTTTCCTCTATTAGTTCTTTAGTCATTATATAGTCTCGCACGAAGTCCGAACGTACTATATCTGCCCATGTAAATTCTACTACAGTGAAGTTCTTCATCAACTCAAGTATCTCGATAAACTTCACGATACCTTTCCTATCACCTTCTTTTACGAAGTCTGATTGATAATAATCACCACAGAATATGATCCGACAATTCTGACCAACTCTAGTAATGATACTATCTAATTCATGGAATGTCAAGTTCTGCATCTCATCCACTATGATAACTGCATCGTTGATTGTAGTTCCACGAATATGTGACGTTGATATAAAATCGACCGTCTTGTTCTCCGAAAGTTTTCGGTATGCTTCCGGATCATCGAATAGTTCCGCGCATATTGATTTGTAGGGTGCGGTATATGCATCCATCTTCTCTTCTAGAGTTCCTGGCAAGAATCCAATCTCTCGGGTAGGTACAATAGACCTACAGATAACTACAGATGAAAACTGGTTACCTTTATCAAGTACAGTCTCTAGTCCAAGATACAGTGCACTAAAAGTTTTACCCGTCCCCGCAGATCCATTCAGTACCAAGTGCGAACCAGACTTGTAGGCAGAGAACACTTGTTCTTGGCCAGTAGTCATTGGATCGACTGTCAAAAGATGATCGATCTTTAACGTTTGTGGTTTTTGCATTAAGTTCTCTATGTTTTGATGTTGTTATCTTTACCCGCACCTTTCTTAATGTTGCCTAGGTGTTCTTGCCAATCGCTACCAGCCATTGTCAATGCGGATTTGACTCCCGATGTTAAACCGGGCGCTTTAGTGAAACATCTATTTAGATGGGGGTTATCTTTTCGGTAGTCATCGTACTCTGATATTTTCATCATGACTTCGATTACTTCACCGGTCTCATTATCTTTAAATTCATATATTGGCATAATTTATTATTGTTTTCCATACGACACCCCCCGAGTGGGGGGTGAAGAGATACGGATCACCTTCCTTATTGAGTCGTTAGTTGTTCAACAATAGTTTGATTGAGATACTCTTGTTTCTTTGCTAGTTTATAAACCAAGTTATCTCTTCCTTTCTTCTTCATTCGTTGGATATAATAATCCAATTCCTGACGGTCTCGCTTCAAGCGTTCCAATTGTTTTTCTGACATCAACACCTCGTTTGTTAGTTAAAGGGATGGTTATTTCTGGATCAGTTTTGGAAAGGTCTCCTGTACTAGTTTTTTGGTTAAGTATTTCACTGGTGACTTTTTTGCCACCATCGACAAAACTATCTCTGCATCTTTTGGATGTATTGATTCCAAGAGTCGCATGAATTTGAGTTCGCGTCTAAACGCCTGCATATCTTTGCCTGGCCCACCTTTAACATAATAACCGAATTCTTTATGTAATCGTAGGAGACTAGAAGGGGTTGACTCAGGTCTATTTGGGGTATACGGAGGAGTGCCTTCGGGCAAGATGAACTGAAGAGTATCATCAAAAGTGCCTCGGAGGACATCTGTTAAAGCAGCAACATTCTGATATTTCAACAGAACATCCTTTCTTTTGGTTTTAGTTGTTTGTTTCCCAAACTCTTCGAAGATTTCGAAAATGTCGGGGGTTCTATTGTTGGCCATTATATTTCACCTTTACTATAACTATATAGGGTTTTTTGTGTTTTCACTTAGTATCTATATGTAAAAAAACCCCCGATTTCTCGGGGGTAAAACGGTGGGGGGAACTAAACTATTCATAGGAATCATTACCAATTTACGCTAGTTTAGTCGCAGTCCCACTCGATAATCTTGTAGTTCTTCATTGCATTTTCTTCTGCAAAATCTATTGCTTGTTCTTCAGTCTCAAAGATCATTTCAGGAAGAAACTCTCCGTCTTCTTCCAAGTAGTAAACATAGTCGCTCATAATATCTCCTTAGTAGTACCAGCTGTTGTAGTGAGTGTCTTCCGCAGTAGTAGGACGAGCACAAGAATGAGAAGAAGTCTTGAAGCCACCGTAGTTGTCGATTCGTTTCTTCATCTCTTCACCAACGAAAGAGTTGGGAACCGCACGAACATTTTGACAGTCGTAACCTTGACTACCTTCAACAACTGCGGTGGCAATCTCACGGACAATGACAGTTTTCGCTGTAGGTTTCGCAACGACTTGGTAACAATCAACTTGAGTCTGTTCGTAACCCCAAGAGTCAACGAACAAGTCACCAACCTTAACGTTGTTGGCAAGTTCTACTGCCTTTACTTTGCGTTCTTCTTTCGCTTTGGCGCGGTATTCGATAGTGGCAAGACGGTCATCAATGAACTCTTGTTGCGCTTCGTACATACGTTCAATAGTACGGTAACGAACGTGGTACTCATTCTTGAAACCAAGACGAGCACGAGGAGCAACACGGTCACACTTGGCAATCAAACGTTCTTCGTCAATTGTAAGAACAAGGTCGTGTTTCGCAAACAATTCAATCATTTCATTTTTCATAATATAGTCTCTTCAAAGTAAAAACAACGGGGACACTCCCCAACCAACAAAGACATTATCTCATAACTAAAACAATAATGCAACACTTTTTTTAACTTTTTTTAGAACATTTTGTTATTGAACCCACACGTGGTTATAACGTTTTGGCATATCGTCACAGGAGTATAGGTCACCCTCTGCATAGTTCAGAACTTTGACGCACTCGCCAGTAGAATTACTGAAGTGCACATCTGGTTGATCCAGAACACTATCCACGTAATTAACTGCGACACCCAGAACTATCGCTCCAACCAATCCAGCCACTACCGCTTCTACTTTATCTTTAATAGTCAACATTATACAATCACCTCAACTCGATTATCAAACTCGGTTATACTCATCTCGAATGGAACCATCATCTCTGTCCCCATTCTGTCTATATCGTAACTCTCAGAACCACTACGAGAGTCTTTAACGAAGACCTTATAACCCTCACACAAGTATACCTGACGACCATCCATATCTGCATACATTGGGCCTTTCTCGATTACACGACCGATTAGGTATGAATCATCACGACCTTCCATTGGTTGGAAATCAAACGCTTTAATCACGTCACCAACATTTGCTACATTCTCAAATTTCAACATTATATTGCACCTCTGATTTCATTTATACGGTTAACCATTCTCTTGTACTCTGAATTGTAGTACGTCTCGTTGTAACACTCCTCAGCATCAATCAACATAGCGAGGTCATTCCAAAGGATGGCGAGTTCGGTATTCAACATTTCATTACTCATAATATTTACCTTATAGATATTGGAGGGCAAGGATACTCACTACCACTATAATTGTCAACTGAAATAAAAATCTACCTACTTGTCTCAACATGATTGACTCTCTCAACTCAATTTGTACAAGTATTATCTCATAATCATAACAAGAAGTCAACACTTATTTACATTTATTTCATGAATAGTGGGTATAACTATGGTCGATTGTGCCAAGGTTCTATTTGATGTCCGGATTGGACTAGTGTCTTGGGGAGGTGTTTTGCGTGGATCTTACATCCAATAAACGCATTGTAGTAGTCATCCCGTAACAGAACGTCACGGTCGAATTGTTCTTTGGCTTCAAGGTAGGAACACTCACCTTTGGTTTTGCATAGGTGTAGTATCTCTCGGTAGTATGCTTCACCACCTTTCTTTTCTACCAGTAATTTGAGTTCTTCGGATGACCCATAGTAGTCCATCCAATCAGATTGTTTGGTAACCTTGCGTTTCCGTTTCTGACCTTTTAATGGTGGTAGTCTGCGAGTAGACCAGAAGAACTTCTTACCGACATATTTCTTTCCGGTATCACGTTCTGTAATAAGATAGACGAACCCAACATATTCGCTGAGTTCGTCTTCGGTAGGATTATATTCTGTATTCTTGATGTGCCACATTGTCTTATATAACTGCCATTAAGGGGTCTAATGACTTATATATAAGACACTTAACTTATGATGGTATTGTCTACATTCAGATATATCTGATTGGGGGTATACGAAACATCAACAGATATATATGTACAAAGAACTACACGATCACCCACCATTGCATTACGCGCTCCTGGCCCATTCACCGAAATAACACCCGAACCCTTGGGTGCAAGTATTATGTAAGTAGTCCAACGTTTTCCGTTAGATGCGTTATAGATATCGATTTGTTCATACTCCTGCATCCCTGCGGCAACAACCAAATCTTCATCAATAGCAACGGAACCGTCATACCATAACTCACAGTCAGTGACGGTTCCCATATGCAATTTGGATTTTAGAAAGGTAGAAATCAATCTTCTTCAACCCCTTCGATCTGTTCCAATTCCGCATCTTCACCACACATAGGACAGTGTTGTGGTCTATCGTCAACGTAGTGTACTATGATAGTACTTTCTATGTCACATATAGGACAGATGTTTTCATATCTCAATTTCATGCAGCGCACCCCTCGCCGTCTAGACCACAGACCTGTGGTTCTTCTTCCCAATCCCAATCACCATCCATACCATTCACAGAGTATTCGGTAACACGTTTCTCAAAGAAGTTGTCATGTGATGCACCGTTCAGTACCCAGTCTAACCAAGGGAGTGGATTATCCTTGACCTTGAAGTTAGGCTTCATACCAAGTTGCAACAAACGTCTGTCTGCGATATGACGGATATATGCTTTAACATCCGCTTCAGTCAATCCTTCGATGGTACCGGACTTATATGCAAGTTTGATGAATCTATCTTCCAACTTAACAGCATTCTTTGCCATCTCGTATACTTTAGACTTCAGTTCATCGTTTACTACACGTGGATGTTCCTCACAGAACTCACGGAACAACTTCGCATTACCTTGTACGTGCATAGTCTCATCACGGATAGACCATTCAACGATGGTGCCCATACCTTTCATCTTACCGAAACGTTGGAAGTTCAACAACATTACGAAGGATGCGAATAGACTCATACCTTCATTGAATACAGACTGTGCAAGTACAAGTGCAAGACCTGTGTGAGAGTTGATGTTACCCTCTTTCATGAAGTCAATCTTATCTGCCATCTCTTTGTATTCCATAAAGGCAGAGTGTTCTTCGTCTGGCAGACCCAGAGTATCATTCAACAATGCATACGCACGTTGGTGTACACCTTCGCGGTTTGCAAAGGATGACAACATGTTACGGATCTCATTGTTCTTAAACTTAGGGATCAACAGTTCGTGATAGTTCTCGCCTACCTGCACATCCGACTGAGTGAACAATCGTAGTACCTGAGTGATGAACTCTTTCTCTTGTTCGGTGAGTTTGGTTCTCCAGTCTTGGATATCTTCGGAAAGTTCTGCCTCGTCCTCAACCCAGTGAATCTCTTCGTGTTTCTTTGTCAGTTCTACAGCCCATGGGTATTGGAAGGGTTTGTACGTTTTGGAAAAATCTAGTAGTGCCATTTTTATTCCTGTAATATTGGTAGTATATATGGTGTTAATGTTTTTGCTATAAGTTCATTACCCAAGTCAGACGGGTGAACACAAATTGATATATCAGGATATTCACTAGGGTCTGATCTAACTATATGTTTTACTCTGTGTATCCTTTGAGGTAACCACATTGGTTTGTCATCTATTTCTTCTAACCACTCACCTATAATTATATCAAGTAAAGTATTAGAAGGGTGTTCTGGTTCTATCCAACAGTCTTTTATTTTACCGTGAATATAATTAATGTCTCGGGGTCTCTTCTGAAAAGTTCTTTTCCTTTCGAAAAGAGTATTGTCGAAACTATTGGTCATTATAACAGGCACATCATAGTCTTGGCAAATCATTCTCACCGAATGGTATGATATTTCTGACTGCAATCGTAGTGTAGATATATTTCGATACTCTTCAAGTTCAAGTCTTTCTTTCTCGAATTTTCTTGTTCCGCCAACTATATAGTCTGGATAATCAAAGTCCATGTACTTGTCATTATTTTTTATATACTCATGATTCAATTCCATAGACCTATCGATCCCTGACCAAACCACCAAGATCGATGTGTTGGTCATATCATTCGACTGTATATATCTGAATATTTTGTTTGCGATAGATGTGTTACCAGCCCCTCTCCTTCCGCAGTTGACAACTTCTATACCAAGTTCCCTTTCTAAAAAGTGACACATATTGAAACGTGTCACTTCTGCTTCTGGATAGGCTCTATAACCTTCTACGAAACTATCTCCAAATACTACTAACCTTCGCAAGCTCTACACTCACTATCTTCTTGTGCTGGTGCGTCCGCATTACCCAAGAACAACATTAGTTCTTCGTAACCACCGACATAGTTGCCTTGGATATAGATCTGTGGAACAGTCTTAACACTACGACCAGTCACTTCAGCCGCAGACTTACCAATTTCTTTCAAATCGATATAGTCATAATTAATACCGCGTAAGGTCAATTCTTCCTTTGCAAGTTCACAGAACGGACAGTTGGGAATACCATATACTATACTACGACTATCTTCTTGTAATGCAACACGTTCTACCTTCTCCGATACATTCTCTGCACGAGACTTTGCCTCGGTGCGTAGATAGTATAGACCTTTAAGACCTTCCTTCCACGCCTTGAGATGTACCTTATTCACGTATGATTTAGGTGCACCGGCAGGGAAGAATACGTTCACCGACTGACCTTGACAGATATACTTCTGTCTATCAGCTGCGTGTTGTACTACCCAGTTCTGATCTAACTCTTGTGCGGTCTTAAATATAGACTTCTCACCTTCGGTCAAAAACGGAAGATGTTGTACCGAACCTTTATTGGTGATAATAGAAGTCCAGTTCGATTCATTGTTCTGACCCTTCTCGGTAAGTAGTCGATCAAGGTATTTGTTCTTAACCAAGAAACTACCCGCACGAGTACGATGTGTATATGCACATGCCTTCAATGGTTCGATAGAAGGACTTGTACTCAAAATAACACCAGATGATGCATTAGGTGCAATCGCAATCAAGTGACTGTTACGTCTACCCGAACCAATACCATCAGGATACTCGCCACGTTCTAGGGCCAGTTTCTGTGTTTCTGCGACTGCCTGTATATTAATGTGTGAGAATACAACATCATTCATTTCACGTGCTTTATCAGACTCCCATGCAACTCCATGTTTCTGGAGAAGTGAATGGAAACCCATCGCACCCAAACCAATAGATCGTTCACGTTGTGCACTGTATCTCGCACGACTGATCGAGTCTGGTGCATTCTCTACAAAGTATTCTAGGACGTTATCGAGCATTCGCACGATATCACCCACAATGTTAGTATCTTTCCAGTCATCAAAGTATTCAAGATTCAAAGACGACAAACAACATACCGCAGTACGATCTGCGTTTGTAGGAAGGTGAATCTCATTACACAAGTTCGAACCATTGATCTTGAGACCCAAGTCTTTCAGTGGTTGCGGTAGATCACGGTTTGCAGTATCGATAAAGTTCAAGTACGGTTCACCTGTACGGAATCGAGTCTCTAGGATACGTTCCCATAACTTACGTGCATTGATCGATTCTTTAACCCCATTATCTTTTGGATCACGTAGATCGAACTGACTGTTCGACTTAACTGCTTCCATGAACTCATCGGTGATATTAATTGCATTATGAAGGTTCAATGCTTTACGCTGTACATCACCTGTAGGGATACGCATGTTCAGGAACTCGATGATATCAGGGTGCGAAACATCCATATATGCAGCATAAGATCCTTTGCGTGTTTTACCTTGACGGTACGCAATCATGTCAGCATCTACGGTATGTATGAATGGCATAGGGCCAGGCGCAACGTCAGACACGGTACGGACATCCGACCAATGACCCCCTACACCACCCCCCATGACCGACAACCAACGCAGTTCTGCGGTGTGTTCGATCAATCCTTCTAGGGTATCTGGTACATAGGTAAGGAAACAAGAGATAGGCATTGCCTTTGATTTCTTACCAACAACAGGTGCGTTAGATAAAACGGGAGACGCATACATAAACCACTTGTTACTAACATAACCATAAAGTCTTTCTGCAAGGTCTTCGTCCATTTCTTCTTTGTATATTGACCAAGCCTTCGCTGCACGTAAAAAACCTTCTTGTGGACTCTTCTCACCATCTTGTAAGTAAAAGTCCTTCAACATACCAATCGCATAATCTTCTAATAAAGCGTCTTTCTTCTTATCTATTCTCATTTATTCTCTGCCACCGCTGTAATCGTAAAATGGTTCATCTTCAACAAACTCGTAATCCTCAATGATATATTGTTTACCTGTATCTATAAAGGTATCTATCATCTGATATAATCGTTCATCCTGTTCTTTCTGCGTCAGTAAACCCTCCCACATGAAGTGGTTTATTAAAGACGCGGTGTAATTTTTGACTATAAATCTGTCGGGGTGAAGGTATTTATCATCGGTACCTTCTAAAGATACGTAGATTATCTTATTTTTTTCGAGACCAGCCAGTCCCAAATTGTCTTGTAGGATATGTAGGTCAGACAGATCTTCGTCTCCCTGAAAGACAGAGACACTGACCCCTTTACGTTCAAACGTTTTCATGATATATTCCTTAATGTATAGGGGTAATTATAACAGAGTGGGGGTGGGGTGTCAAGAAGTTTTGTTGATCTTTCCCATCAATCGCTTGAGGATAGCAATTTGATCTTTACGTTTACGTTTCTTGTCGTACTTCTTACGGACGATGACAGTATCGGAATCGTCTCCGGTACCAACTACAGAAGATGTGGTTGTGTCTTCGCTAAATTTATTGAACGTTTTCATCGGTAGTTCCTGTTCTTTGTAGTAACATAGCTGTTGTCATCCTATCATTTATTTCCGCTTGGGGATTCTTGATCAGTTGGTTATTATCAAATTGTAATGTTGCCGCTATCCGATACGGATGATGGGAACTTGTATGGACATGATTTACTAATGCTCGAATGTGTCGAAAGAGGTTAACATCATCTATTAAGATCCACTCAATCTCGGCCTTATTACATAAGTCATAGTCGTTCATTATACCTTCTATACTATGATCCCCATCAATATATACCATATCATAATTTTCACCTATGATATTATCCGGAGTTAGATGGTGTGAATCTTTTATACCAAACTTAAACCTTTCTCCGAATATGGATTTTAATTTCTGAGCGCATGGTCGAGTATAGTTGTGTCTACCCAAGTCAAGAGAATGTACTACTGTTTCGGGGAGTACTTCCAGAAAACAAAATGCGGAATGTCCCGCATTAAATCCTATCTCTAGTATTTTTTTGGGTGCAATAGTATCAAAGATAGAGGTGAACGCTTCTACGGTAATATCCGTCAATAACATATGACCTTCCCTCACCTTCAAGTTGGGGAAGTGTTCATCGAACTTATCTTGTATACTCATTTAGTAATTTCCGCAGTAGTAATATAGACCTTCTGACTAGATTTCAAGTGCACGGCTTCGTAAACTTGTAACCCCAATAGTTCATCAAAAGGATGAGTTTCTACGATTCTGATTTGATCACCCTTCTTCACAATCTCTTCACACTTAGTGGTGATTGATTCATTCTTCATTTTGTATATGCCAGGCGATAGTTCATTGCCTTCTAACATAAACCACTTAGTTTCTTCGGCGAGACAGTCCAGAACATCAATACCAGTCTCAGCATGAATCTTGTTTAAGTTCTTGTCAGAGAGTTCACCATGTTCTTTGATGAGTGCGAGTGCCGCACCATAACGTGCAACCACGGACTGACCGCCCGGTGCTTTTGCCATGATTCGTTTTAGATTGAAAACAAGTCTATGGAATGGTGTATAGTGCGAACGATAGGCATCCCGATCATCCGTAGAGTTCAGGTTGAAGTCTTTGTTCTTGTTACCATCTGCATCAATGATACCCGCCTTGAATGCTTCTGTCTTGTCAAACGGTGTGACTAACAGTTTCAAGAAACGTATCGTGTATACGAGGTCTGCTGCTGATTTTAATATTCCCATGAGTCTATTTATACCTTAAATTTCTTTGTCATTGTTACATCTTCAAAATAATTTTGAGGGTGTGTCTCTCTCAATTTCACTAACATCTCCTGCGAATACTTGGTTGCTACACTGAAGTTAAACGCAATAATTGTCTTGTTATCATCATGGGTCTTTGGGGGTGAACGATGTAGATAACCAGAAGGGAAAATCAACAAATCACCTTCTTCTACTTTCGCATTAAAGACTTCACCTTCAAAATTCATGAGTTCGGTTTCTTCACCTTCTGGAAGGTCTATGTAGTATATACCAATCCATTGACACCCAAAATGATTATGCCAATTATCATAGTCACCCTTAGTCATTTGATGGAACCACATAACATCAACGAAAATCTGATAGTTTAACCCAGTGTCGGATCTGACTGCAACGTCCCTAGAAAATTTGTGTAGTAGAGGGGCTGCACCCTCCCAAAAAATAGTTTTATATTTTTGATTATAATCTGGATCTATGGGTGGAACTTTCCAATCAACATATCCAGTCTTATTATTTTTGTCAAACCAACTGGCATAACTCCTACGCATTTGAAATTCAGGATAGTTTATATTGAGAGATTTTGGATGATTGTATCCATCATAATGAGAAGATGCTTGTTTCTGAGATTGATCTCCCTTCGGAAAATTTTCAATCAATATACGCAATTTCTCATTCAGTCTTTCATAGTTCTCAGGTTTATATGTCCAGTAATGTATCATCTTCGTATCCAAAGTTCACCCTGTTTAGTAGTCAATAGAACAGGAATTTTTTTCCCTATACTTACGAAAATCTCCTCTGCGAGATTATCGAGTAACTGTTTCTTTTTATCATGTTGAATTTCTGGTGGTAGAGTTTTATCCAAAGAATGTAAAATCAAAATACCATCTCGTATCCTTGGAAGAATTTGACTTTGATTTGGTCTATAATCATCTGTAAGGTTTTCTGTAATATAGGAACAAAAGAAATCATCACATATTTTAGGTTTGTTATTCCAGATAGAACATCCAGTGTCACATAGTTTATTACAAGTCTGCCACGCACCAAAGTTTATATCATATTTATCGGCTTCATTATGTGTGTCATATTCTTTCCACTCACCTGTAAATCCAAGAACTTCACAGCAAGCATGACAATCACCACACTTAGATTCTGCGGGGGATATCATATCTTTCTCAGTTTTTCAACCACCACTGGATCAAGACCTATACCAGTGAGGTCAGTATTGATGTCTATGGCCTTCAGGAATATTAGAAATGGTTTGAGTGCATTCCAGTGTGGGGGATCAATCTTGAGTGCAAGCATCTCAATACCAGACTCAAATCCCCAACAGTTAAAGATGACTATCAAATGATTCAGTACTAGTCTCTCGGATAACTCACCCGAAACTTCGTACTTGTTTAACAATCGTTTAACATACTTGAATCTTTTAATATCATTAAAGAACTCTTCACTATCGATACAAGTCGGATTGTAATAGTTCTTCGCTGCGTATATTGTAAATGTTTTATGTGTAAGTATCATCTATAAACTCTGGTAAAGACATATAAGGTTGGGGTGATTCATTTCTTTCTTCGAGAATATTTATCTTATCGATAAGTGGTCTCATCCATTCCCAACAATTTTTTCTGATCTTTGTTACCGATTGGTCATTTTCAGTTGTCATATATGTGGGGTAACGATTTTCTTTTCTACGAACCACATTATATTTTCCGTCAAGAGCCATTTTCTTCACCTTCAAAAACTGTAGAGTGTCTTCTCCAATTGTCAGTTCTTTATCGAAATGAATTTCTTTAGCGATATTTCTAGAATAGAAAACCATTCTAGTCATATATTCTTTAACCTCAGAAAATTTGTTCATGACATGGTTGAACTCAACTCTATCAACAGACCATTTGTGTGATGTCGGCGCATCCATATGTCCCCTTGTCATAAAATGCCATAGGAGAGTTTCATAAACTTGGGTTGCATATTGAGGATTCGATTTGTCACAGGGATATGTCAACTCGGTCAGTTTAATATCTTCTTTGGTTAACTTAGTTAAATCTTCACACAATTTTAGAATGTAGTCCGTATCTAATCCAGTAGTTATTCTTGGTTGTCGATAGTGAACTATCATATCGGGAGGAGTTGGGTGTTGTGATACTGACTTATATAATCTATATCCAAGAGGAGTAATAAAATCATCACCGTCTATCTGAACCATATAATCATTGTCACTTTCCAGAAATAACTTGATCACAGAATTCTTGCCGGTGGCAGGAGTGCCATCAGAAGGGGTTATATAATATTCGAGATCGTTTTCTATACAGTGTTCTTCTGCGTAGTCACGGTAGTTGTCATCGCGAGTATTGATGACAACTACCAGATCTTCAGAATGTATAATTTCACTATTGCGTATGAGACTCTCTAAAGAATTAGAGGTTAGCAAATAGAATTTCATGATATACCTTATATATTATTTAAGCATCAATCGTTCTAGTAAGGTCTTCTTAGTAGCTCGTTTACTTACTTCGACACCGGATTGTTCTGCGATTGCTTGCAGTTCAGTCTTAGTCATGTCTTCGAGAGACTTGTTGTTCGCGGGCGCTTCCTGAAGTAATTGTGGTTCTTCAACAACAACTTCTTCAGTTACCAACGAAACACTATTGTATTCGTCAATCTGATCTTGGGTGAAACGTTTTGATACAAACAACTCACCGGTCTTGGGGTCAGCCCAACCACGAAGGGTTGGGACTGCGTTCTTACACCATTTAGGACATTGCATAATTACTCTCCGTTATTCCGGTGCTTTACCAGAAAGGATTTGACGGATGACTTCGTACTCTTTCATCTCTTTTTTCACAGTACGTTCTTTAGGTTCTTCGATCTTCTCTAACTCATCGTGGGGAATCTTATCCACTTTGTGTTTTGCCTTGAACTCTTTACCCTTGGGTGATTCTTTTGAATCAATCTCTTCGGGTGGAGTTGCACCTTTCTTCTGATTGACAGCTTCTTCAACCTTAGACCACATTTCAATGAATGCTTCACGGGTGTTTACTCGGTTGACAGATTCGATCTTAGAGATCTCTGCGGTAGCATCAGAAGTCTTAGGGTTGGTATCAGTCGCCTTCTTCTTCTTAATTGGTGTCTTTGCGTCACCTTCACCGTCCGATTCTACTTCTTCGGCATCATCATCTTCTTTTTCGGCTTCGGTTTCACCTTCGTCTGCATCACCATCTTTCTTGGGTGGCATTTTCTTCTTAGGTTCTTCCTCTTCGTCCTTCTCTTCCTTCACGCCCTTGGCAGGTTTCTTACCACCGTCAATCGCGTCATCAGTTGCAGCACGTTTCTTGTGAAGATACTCGTCAGAAGAATCAACATCTCCATCGTTATCGATGTCCTTATCCTTACGATCTTTGAACTCTTTATCGTTCGCTTTATCGTCTACTGGATCAAGTTTCTTTTTTGCTTCGGAGACCATTGACAAATATGCCTCCATTGTACCCTTTAGTTCATTTGACATTTTTAGTCTCCGTTTTAGAACCACATCATTTTAACGATGGCGCCAATTATTGCAGCGACACCGACAAATGATAGTCTGTTGATGATACTCACGGTGTGAGCATTTTCGTTTACTTTAGTTTCAATAGAATCCAATTTCTGAGAAAATCGATTCATACGTTCAAAGTGATTTTGATTTTCTCTTTCCATAGAAAGGATCTTTTCCTCGGTACGTGCGAGACTAATCATAGCTTCGGCAAGTTTATCGATTTTAAGTTCAATTCTGTCTAATCGATGATTAGATGTATCGTTATTGGGCATCATGGATTCCATTTGATCTATTGGTGTATTTATACTAATTGTCAACTTTAGATCCCCCGCGCCACTGATAACAAGACCAATATCTTGCTTTCCATTTTGGGCCAGGGTTTGCACAGTTGTGTCTTGCTCTAAATGACTTTCTTCGGTTGGGGTCATCCCGTTTGATTGACATATTGGGATCACCGAACCTAACTACAACAACCTTACCTGCTTCGTTCTTAACGTATACCTTGAACTTCTTGTTAGGGTTCTCGGATGTACGAATAGGGTCATTAAGTTTGACCTTCTTACCTTGGTACTCGGACTCAGTTATTACCAAGTCCTCGAACAAATCGGTACACTCGCAATGTTCATCTATCTCATTGTAGTGGTTAAACTTTTTCATATTAACTCACGTAGAAGTTTAGTTCGTAGGGTTTCTTTGCACTATCACGATTGTAGACTTGAATAGACAAACCTTGACGTACAGGTTTATCATTCTTGGTCAACTTCAAAGTATGACGTGTAGTCTTACCACGGCCAGGTTTACCCTTACCGGTAGTTACTTGATTGAACCAATCGTCTTCAACTACTTCAAATCCTTTCTTCTCTGCTTGTGCTTTTGCGTGTTGAACTGCGGCAGAGTATGTGTCGAAGTAAGTGTCCTTTGCAGAATCTTTACGTGCTTCACGCAAAGCGAAGAATGTCATCTGAACAGATTCCTTCATTGCGGGATAAGTGCCTTTTTTGAGACGGGCAACGACTACGCCACGATCCGATACAATGAAGTCCCCATTAGACGCAAAAGAAGAGGTCAAATCGGGATCCATTTTTCTTCCCACTTTTTTAAGAGCAGTCTTCATCAAGTCGTTGTAATATTTTTTGGATTTCGATTCATCTAGTTTACCTTCTTCGAGGTCTACTGATTCCTTCATATCTTTCATCAGTTTCTTTACGGTCTTGAGGTCAAGTCCAAGTTCCTTAGCAATCTTCTCAGCAGGTACCTTCTCTTGAACCATCAGGTGGAAGTCAGACATCGCACCTTCATCAAGTCCTTCGGTCGCAATCAACTTCCAACCTTGTCGTTTCATCTTGTCAGCAGTCGCACCATCAACCTTACGGGTCATGTTACCTTTCTTGACGGTGTACTTCTCAGCACCTTCCGCAACTTTCTTTGCTTGCGCAGTTGCGATTGCCATCTTCTTGTCCATAGGCATATCGGGTTCGTCTTTCTCAATTGCCTTTGCAATCTCTTCCCGTTTCTTTTTCTCTGCGGGTGTGAGAGTCTTCTCTCTCAATTCTTTAAACGACTTCACTTAGTGTACCTCACCACAAATATAGTGTCCTTGACAGTCTTACCTTTCGGTACACCACGGACAGCATTCTTATCCATATCGAAGTTAATATTGGCAACAGTTTGTTTTGCGAACTTACCATTCTTCAACCAGTGTGCTTTGAAGTCACCATAGTTATCTGACTTAACAGTATACTCGATGTTGGGATTCTTCTTAGACAGGGCAACCATTTTCTTGATACCCTCATCTCCCATATAATATTCGCCTGCTGTTTTAGATGTTCCACCAAGAGTGACTAGTTCGCGTTTCTCTCTGATTTGTTGAAATGTTTTCATGTTATGCTAGATCCTTATCGTGATTTAGGTTGCCTTTCTTCTTCTTGACGATGAACGCATTGACTCTTGCGTGTCCCCACTGTTGTGGGGTAGTGCCTGGACGGTGACCCGTCTTCCATGCAGCAACACCACGGTTATATACTTTCTTCAGTGTATCTACCGAGATACCAGACTTCTTTGACTTAGCTGCAATGCCATCCGATCCTTCTTTAACGTCAAGTGTATCATACACTGAATACCGCCCTTCGGCAAGGTATTTTTTAAAATTAATCATTTAGTTTGCCTATTCTTTTGTCTTGCGCGAGCGAGTCTTGCACGGTCTAGAATACGGTCGTGTTTCTTCTTATCAGTCTCTTTCTCACGTTCAATCTTCTGAGAGGCAGCATCTACAGGATCAGTCGCTTCTTTAACACTCTTCTCATATGCTTTAGCGAGATTCCTAGCATCAACACCGTCATACTGTTTTGCAACCTGTCCAGCATAATAAACAACACCGTGTCTAAGGTTACCACCGGTTTCTTTCTTCTTACGGTCAATGATCTTACTAAGAACATCCAGTGCATGTTGGTATTTTTTAGGACTGAGTTTAGACCCGATCATATCCTTCATCCAACGAGGAGTCATATCTTCCTCGACAGATTCGTACTTAATCATAGGATCAGGTGACTTGAAGTTCTTCTTACGCATTATTGTTTTGTTAACAACTTCGAACTCACCGTTCTTCCAGTTGACCACAACAGGTAGGTTAAGATCTGACTGCATGTCCTTCAGGATTGCCTCAGAGTTACCGTGTTTTTTGATTCTCTTACCCTTGTTGTCAGCCATCTTCTTGAAGAGTGCTTTGATCTCGTCAACAGTGATTGCAGGTTTGTTGCGTTTGTCATTTAGACGATCTGCGAAGTGACGGGTAAATTCGATATCAACATCAAACTTATTAAGTAGACGGTCACCAAACTTCTCTAGGTCATTGATCTCTTTCTGTGATACATCTTCATACATGTCCTTGAACTGCTTGGTGTACTTGGATGGTTTCGTCTTTGCGGTTGCATCGCCTGGAGCGGGTTTGTATGCAGAGTCATCATCGTCTGCTTTCTTACCGTGTTTCTTGAAGTGTGCATCACGTGCAACTTTGGTGGACTTCTTCAGTCCCGAGTGATAACGTGCAGGTTGTGTACCTTTACGATCTTTGATATCTGAGTCTTGTTTCTCTAGTAGTTCTACAGCATCTAACCATTTGCGCAACTTACCGTTATCTGTTTCCACGATAACATAGTTAGCACCCAATACAGATACAGTTCCTATTTCATCGCTTTCTTTGATAACAACAGTGTCACCTACTTTAAACAATTCACCTTGAACATACTGTTCTCTTGTTTCAGAAACAGTTTCCAGTTCAATGTGATTCTTGAATTCAAACTCTTCCTTGAGACCCATTCCCTTCCGAACATCATTGAACAACTTCCGTGTATCTTTATCGGACATTCCTTTCGGTACACCTTGTGCAAATGTAACGAAGTCATTCTTTGCTGCATTCTCACGTTGTTTAGACGCAGACATGCCTTCAACACCAGTCGCATCAGGATCACGTTCACCCGCAGAGACAATGTTGATTTTCTTGAAATTGTAGAAACCATGACGTGCCTTTGTACCGTTGTACTTATTCAACAATACATCGAACTCACGTATACGGTCTGCACCAACAACCATGTTGATCTTAGTATAACCTTGATCGTATAGTTTTACTGCAATATCAAATACGGACTTGACATCCTTATCTAACATTACTTGACGTGCATGTTTAGGAAACATCTTACGTACATGTTTCACTTTATCTGTGTAGGATAGGGGATCTTTCTTGGGATTCTGTGATTGTGAGACATATACTTTATAGTCTGATTTACCAGACTTCTTTGCAAGTACATCCATCACTTTACCGTGACCAATAGTAGGAGGATTCATTCTACCAAAGGTAAAATAAACTTCACGATCTTCTTCGATCAGGTATTGGGTAAAATTCTTAATCGGCACTTTTACCACCCTTCTTACGTTCCATTTCTTTTTTACGTACTTGGGGTAGTAGTTTACGAGATAACTTATCGATAACGTTTTTCTTCTTTTCGAGTCTCTTCTCTATGTCCTGTCTACGTGACAATGAGAGTTCGCCTTTAGGAGTATCTTTGGTAAGTTTCTTGAGTAGGACATTACGTGCAGCCTTTCGTGCACGTTTCTTCAGAGTGTCCATAGAGGCAATCTTACGTTGAGCACGTTTGCGACCCATTGCAATCTTGGCCTTGTTCTTTTTAAACATGCGACCACGTGCAAGACGTTGGGTCATATCCAATGCTTCGTTCTCTACTTCCTCACCAGTGTTTCCGGTAGGAATATCTTTCTTGCGTTTCTTAGCATTGTACGCAAGTTGATCATCACCCGTTTGAGTGTAATCTACAGATGTAAAATCTTTGAATCTAAGCGGTTTCTTTGCCACTTTGTTTTCCTCTGGTTTATCCCATTAATTACGACTAGGTTTGTCCCAGCCTTTTAATATATCGGGTGAAAAGTTGTTGTATGAAAACTCCATACGGTCAACAAGTTTCACTGCGTCACCACCAAGTTTGTCTATTGCCACATAACCTTCTTCACCAGTCACTTTGTAACCAGTTTTGGTTTGAACGAATGTGTCAATTTTCTTTAAACTGTTAAGTTTATTTATAAGTTTTAGTTTCGCAAGTACAATCATTTTCTGCAAATCGAACATCTTTTCTAAAGAATCTAGATTCTTCGGAGAGAAAAACTTTAAGATTTCGTCTCGCTTTTCGACTTGGGCGTTCTTGCCTTTCTCGGTTTTGCGTTTGTCGATTTCTTTTTGGTACTTGTCTTTGATGTACTTGACGAGGGCTTTGGCGTGCTTTTTCGAGTCGCCGGGCGTTTGACCTTTTCGGACGTAGGTGTTGTTGAAGGTTTCGATTGTTTGGGCGAGGGCGGGGTTTCCTTCAAGGGTTCTGAGGGTTGTTCCACTGATCTGGTTAAAAAGTTTACCAGCTTTTGAAAGATATTCATTTACTTGCTCCGTTTCTTTTTCGGTCATTGTTGCATCTACAGATCGCAACATTGCATCTTGTGACCATACGTTTTTAGATTTTTTTAGTTTAGAAACATCTACACCGAAGGATGCTGTCATCGATTCAAATGTTTTACCCTTATATGTAGTGTGCCACACTATACCGATTTTTGCATCGCGTACTTCCTTCGACTGTTCAAATGGTATTGCATATACGATTGTGTTGGGGTGGAAGGTAGTGTACTGTACACCATCAATTTTCTTCGTACCCAGATCACCTCGACCAAATAGGAAGTCTCCTTGGATAACTCCCTTGATACCAAGTTCAGGTAAATACTTCAACGCATCCTTGAGTTTCTCTGCGAGATCACCAGACGTATCTGCTTCAACGTCTTCGGGTGTCTTGTATACCTTGGGGTTCTTATTGAAGATACCTTTCTTTGCAACAAAGAATTTACCATCCGAGGGATCTTGTCCGCAAAAGATAGCAGGTGCACCATCCCACTTGGTGGATAGTCCCGCAGTACCTTTACCGGCAAGCATGTCACGCAATTCACGTAATGCAAATATTGCTTGACGTGTACCATTCACACCCCCGTAGATGACCTTATCTTCGATATG